>Ga0126342_10010243_pt1 | contig 16765 bp, 4 predicted proteins | sample Cyp1metagenome_FD_92528 | JGI IMG/M metagenome (GOLD analysis project Ga0126342, IMG submission 92528) | Coral microbial communities from Lord Howe Island, Old Settlement Bay, Australia - Cyphastrea 1 metagenome | ecosystem: Host-associated > Invertebrates > Cnidaria > Coral ... | reverse complement strand
TAATACTTAATATATATATATATATATATACATATGTTTTATTTTTTTTATATTTTATATTATATATTATGTACTAAATATTATTAATTATATATGTTATATTATTTGTTATATATTGTATATATTATTTTATATATCATTTATTATTTATTATATATATAATATATATTATATATATTATATATATTATATATTATATATATATATATATATTATATATTATACATTATATATTATATATTTTATATATTTTATATTTTATATATTATATATTAAAAATTATATTATATATTATATATACACACACTATATATATATATATATTAATTATAGTTATAGTTGTTGGATTTTTTACTAACAAACCTGGTAACCTAGGGATCTAAACATCCAAATTATGAGTTTACATAAGCCACTGGGATCTGTATGGAAAACTCAATGGCGGTGTAACCAACAAGGAAGGGTGTTTTAGCAGCAAAAAAGAAAGGTGAACCGACTAGAATTAGAGATGCCTGGCATTTCAAGTAATAAGTTTCTGCTTTTGAAACAACCACAAAAGTTGTTTTTTCTTTCATGGAGAACATCATTTTGCAGTGAGTCATGCTTGATCTCCTTGAACTTTTTGATTGCTTCTGTTATGGCATCAGCAAATCAGGGTCTCATTGAGAAATACCAAAAAATGCATATTCGCTGATTGCAATGAGACCCTATATGGTATCAAACACAAATCTGGTATCAAATCCATCAGCGTTGAGTCGGCGTTGAGACTTCCAAATCATCGAAATTCAGGAAACCCATGGCTGACACTTTGTCGGCGTTCCTGGTGACCACAGGTTGGCGAAGTTGGTGATTCAATCAGCAACTCTGTAGCTTTGTGAAACAGGTCTGAAAGTGGAAATTCAATTTTGTTGGTTGGTGGTTTGAAACATTTTTTTTTATTTTCCCATATGTTAATATACCATAACTGATTGGTGGTTTGGAACATGAATTTTATGACTTTCTATATATTGGGAATAATCATCCCAACTGACTTTCATATTTTTCAAGATGGTTAAAACCACCAACCAGTTTGCGAAGGGATGTAGACATCTATGAAAAAATAGTCAGAACGATCCAAAGTTGACAAAAAATGGCGGGCTCATCCAGATTGCCCCAGGTTGCATTCCTCCAGCTCGGTCTTTTGCACGTTAAGCTGCTCTGGCAGGTGCATCCCATGTCGAACCGATGGTGTCAACTTAAGGTTTCCCGGAAGAACGGCCCAACATTTGGTAGGTAGAGAATGGTAAATAAATATATATATATATATTGACCAACAGGATCTATCCTCTGGTTGGTAATTTGTTACAGTTTGCAAACTTGAATATGACCATAGAAATAGTGGATTTTCCCATTGAACATTGGGATTTTCCATAGTTATGTTAGTTTACCAGAGGGTATCCTACTTCTTGATGATAGCTATTTGGATGTTTTCTGAAGCGCCTGGTTCGCAAGTGGAGGTCGTTGCCTCTGGCAAGTATCAAGAAATGGGAATATCATCAGTACCATGGACATGACATCCAAAATCCTAAGTCTTTATTTGATGATTTAAAAGATTGTTCATTAACTTTCGCTATTTTTTAATATGTCAATATATGATGACCAGCCCTGTTTCACTGATGACACCCCTATGTAAATTTTACTTCACTCCTCCAGTGCCGGTGAAAATCTTAGATACTCTCATACACAACGCCATTAAAAGTCCAAAGTTCCTGTTATATCCAATGTTCCTATTAGATCCACATCTTGTCGTTCCATGATATCCACATTTTGCCGCTTATATTCCATGAAACCTACCAAACTCTGTGTGTATATATATGTATATACATTTCAGAATCCCCATGTTTTGCCACCGTTTTTGTTGGTTTGTCTCCTTTATATCTCATGAAACATCCAATGTCAACTTTTGTGTCATATCTTATGTATATGTATATATATATATATGTAATTTGCCATACAAACTATCAATAAAGATTGTTATTCTTTGCCATGCTTAGCCATCACATATTTCTTCTGCAGTCCGCTATACCGTATATCAGATTCATGTAGTCAAGTACATATCAAAATATATCAACGGTTAAAACAAAAAAACATATCCCAACAGACTATCATAAGACCACTATGGTTGACCATTAGGCTGCCATTATGGTTGAATTATCCCAATATATCCCACTGGATTAATGTCATTGTTCCCCATACACACCTGGGTAAATTTCATCACGACCTCACGTCGTTCTCCCGAGCCCTGGAGCTGTGGCTAAGGGAAATCATCCCCTTTTATGGCCGCAAGATTCAGGTTAGTGAAATATGATCATTTGCCCAGATATGGTGGTTTAATGGGATTTTATGGTGGTTTAATGGGATCTAATGGGATTTAATGGAATTTAATGGGATTATGATTTGCCCAGAATGGACAAACATGATATTATTCACCAATCCCACTGTACAATACTCTCCCTATTTTTCCTATTTATCCACCTCCGGTCCGGAGGTACAAGACACCCTCCAAAACATACCTTGGTCACACTTCCTAAGACGATACGGCTGGACCCATAGGGTCTTTATATATATATATATACATACACAATATATATATACACAATATATATATATATATACATATATCTATACCATATACAATATATAAATATATAAACAGATAAATAGAAAATAAACAAATAAATAGATGAAATGATAACAATAAAAATAAAAGTGACAGATAAATGACGAATAAGTAAACAAAAAAAAGCAATAAATATATACAATTATATTATATATATATACATGATATATCCCATCTCAACGGTCACCGTTTCCCCCCGGTCACCGTCACCGTCCCACCACGTTAATAGGCCCTCGCTGCAGATGCTCCGCGACACGGTCCACACGGTGCTGGTGGACGAGGCCGCACAGGCCGTCGAGGCCGAGACGCTGATCCCGTTGTGCCTCGCGACGCGACGATGCGACGCGGATGGGACGGACAGGTGAAGGGGAACTGATGATGTTTAGTGAGTTTTCCCATTAAAAATGGTGATTTTCCATAGTTAACTGGTATATGGAAACCCAATATATGGAAAATCAATGGAATGGATTAATGGCTGGTTGGTGGTTTGGAACATGATTTTTTTGACTTTCCATATATTGGGAATAATAAATAATAATCCCGACTGACTATTTTTCAGAGGGATACTCTCTGGTAAACATCGAAAAAACTATGGACAATTACCAATTGGATCCACCATTTTCTGGGTTTTTTTCCACGAACTCAATGGGCCATGGCTTCAATAGCGATAGGCCCTCCCCCAAAAGCGATAACCTGGGATCATACACGACAGTCCATTCAACTTGGCGTAAACCAAGCAAATACTGTTGTGCACATTCACAGAACGGGCAAAACTGATGATGGAAATTCAACCTGTGGTGCCCTATTTCCTGCAGTTACCATATCATTTGGCATCCAACTCGCTTGCTCTCTCTCTCTCTCTCTCTCTCTCGTTTTTCTTGAGAGTGGCAGGCTGTGCGAGTGCGCTGTTTCAAAAGTTTTGATCATCACACACACATATTGAAAGATGATTGGATGCATTGAACGCAGTGACTTTGCTGAAAGTTTTGTGGCTTATCAGTGTCTACTTCCTTTTGAGTCCAGTCTTCTTGTGATGGCAGAGATAGAAGGTGAGAGCTTGGCAAGACAATTGGGTGTGAGAAGGGCAACTCTATTGCAAAGGGTAAGTTGTTCTTTAGATTTGGGTATCCAAAAACTAATGGACACAGTCAATATCATCCAAACCTTTCTTCTCATCCTTATCAATCATTTTTGCTGGCGAAACAAAATGATGACAAATGTGTTGCAGAGATTTTTGTTGGTGAAAACATGTTGACAATGTTGGTGGTGAAACTTCTGTTGCTGATAATTTTGTTGGTTGCATTTTGATGGTGACAATTTTGTTGGTGACAAGTGGTGACAATTTGTTGGACAAAGGAAAAGGAGCAAGGAAAAAAAGAGGAAAGAGGATGAGGAGGAGGGATGCGGAAGAGAAATAAAATTACCTTAGCCTTAGCCCACACAATGATGTGGGCAGAACACCGCTGTGTAAACGTTCCTGTGTAAAAACATGTTTGTTTCAGGGCACCTATGGGCACCAGTGTGTAGAAACATTTTTGTGTCCATGGTATCCCTGTGTAACAGATTTGTCTGAGTAAAATCACCTGTGGGTGAAGGCACCTCTGTGTCAGACATTTGTGTGTAAGAGCGCTTGTGAGTGAAATCAAAGTTATCAGTTCATGGTCATGGTGGTTTCAGCTTCGTGACATTACGAGACATTGTTGTCACCGTGAGCACTAAGATGCACATGGAGTTGTGCAGATCCAGTTCATTAAATGCAGGTAAAACAAATTGGAAGGATCAAACTCGATAAATGAACATGTTTCGGTTTCACTTGGCATCCTCTGGTTTGATCTTTCTGCTGCTTTTCTTTCGGGCCAACCTGTTGTCTACTTCTTCCCATTTCCCTGAAGGTGCAGCGAAGGCTCTTGTTTTCTTGGTGGGGGGTTCTGGGGTTGTAGCCTTTTTTGCGGCCTTTGTTTTTGGTCCGCAAGACCAACAGAACTCCAGCGGTTGGATTTGTTCCGAAACTGTTGAAACGGGAGGCATTTTCAATGTCCGTCCTCAAAACACCTTAAACATGGTTACATTTGGGTATCGCCACCCGCCAAAAGGCTAGTGATTAAACAAACATGAAACAGTTCCACAGGATGATTTTGTAATGATCGTGGATTCTTCACAAGTTAATTATACAACAATGTTTATGTTCCACCATTGACAATGGGATGTTGATATTTTTGGGACAGGCCTGAAACCACAAGTCAATAATTAGTTACTTCTAATATAGGAACTAAAACATTATTTTCAACCTATGGGTCCCAGTCAGCGGTTTCGTCACCAAAAGGTTCTCGGCAATATTTTCTACAATCAGTGGTCGTAACATATGTGTTACCATGTCGGGGTCAGTTCATGTACATTTGATACATGTTTTTTTTTGCATTTAAGGGGACATGCCAGAACCAAATTCTATATTAATATTGCTATTTCTGTTTTTTGTTTCCAAATCACAAAATTTACTTAAATAGAAACTTATGATATAACCCATAGGATCCATGTATGCTATATATGGTAACATTTATCATCAATATACCCCAAATGTTAGCATATATACCATGCATGGAGCCTATGGGTAATGATAAATAGGGGAACAAAATGTGGGTTCCGAAGTAAACTAACATAACTATGGAAAATCACCATTTTCAATGGGAAAATCCACTATAAATATGGGAAATACCCAAATTTCATGTTCGGAAGCCTTTCCAAATCGTTTTTTTCAACGGTTAAATTTCACTTTCCAAGTTCACGGCGTTGGCCAAGGTGTTTGCGTCCAAAACAACTGGTTTTGGTGGGCGAGTCTTTGCTGCACCTGGTGATTTGTATCTACCATATATGTTTGGCCTATTTTTTAGGCCTATGTAAGGGAATATCCCCACAAAATATGGCCTCAATAATGGTACAGTACCTCTTTAGGATCCTGAAATTCACATTGTAGTAAACCCAATAATGTCAACCCCGGATTTTGCTAAACCATGGTTTATTTATTAGGGGGGTACTCCTCCAATAGTCATTTCATCTAATACTTAAATGGTACCCTCCCAATTCAACAGCCGTTTGGGGTTTATTAATCCAGGGTTGACATTATAGTAGTTGGTTTATAACTAGGTGAACTGTATCTATACTTACTGGATGGGCTTTATACTGGATGGGCTTTATCCTGGCAGATGGGGTTTATACACTTAATGTATAATATATATATACAGTATGTTAATGGATGTATAGGGGGTAATAATATATTTTTTGGTGGGTTGTAGGAAACTGATCTACTCTCATGGCAGGCTTTCCATACCTTCTGTTAAATTACTGGAGAAAAACAGTATCTTCGGCCATGGATTAACAGTCAACTGATAGCAACTGGTTTGCAGCCCTTTCGAATCAGTGGTTAGTGGTGTCTAACTGGTAATGGTTGATTTTAGTAACTAATATCCAATATATATCAATATATCACCATGAATAACTCGTATATCATGTTTTGTTTTTCACCCAGTGCCTTCGCAGTTTTCGTCATGGCCCAAGGACCGTAGCCCTTTTTCGGGCCCCGAGGAGATTTCCCAAAGTTTTCTGGATCGGTGTTGGTCCAATATATGGTGAAGGCGTGAAAAACCCCAACCATGAAAGTTGGATATGCCATGGCTCAAACAATAAAATTTCACACTCAAATTTACTTGGTTGAATCTCCGGAAATGTGGTTATTATCAGTAAAATCTCCCAAAATCATTTAGTTTGACCATCCCAATCGATTTTTCCATACACCACGGTTAATCCGAAGACTGTTCGCAGTTGGTACCAATTGTTCACAGTGAATTATGCATAGTTTCGAAGGTAAAATCCACTATGTCACCTATATTTGTTCCACACTCAAAGACCCAAGAACCATCAAGAACCACCAGTTCATGTATATATTGAGGTATATATACATATACTGGTTGGTGGTTTCAAACATTTATTTTCCATTTCATATATGGGATGTCATCCTTCCCATTGACTTTCATATTTTTCAACATTGCTAAAACCACCAAGCAGTATATGATATTTAGATATTCAGATATATAGTTGTGTCATTTTAATGGTGGATTAACCCCCATCACTGGCCATTTTCATGTTAAGCAGATATTGATTAATAGTGGTTAATTGATCTATATCAATCAATTGATGGGATCCATGTTACCATATATAGCAGCACCATGGATCCTATGGGATATAATATGTATAAAAAAAAACATCAGTTTACCCATGTTAAAACGTTCCCTCAACTGCCGCCATTTAAGGATCCCAATCAGCTCAGCGCCACGGTGGCCTGGCTGCCGCGGTGGCTAGGAAGATGGGATATATGTTGGATATTTTACCATGAAGAATTGTCATTTTGATAGCTATGTTGCAGGAACAAAAACATCTAAAAAATGGTGATTTCATGAACATTGATGGGGTTGATACCATGAAAAATGGTGGTTTAATGAAGAGAACATGGTGATTCAATGAACAAACTTCTGACAAAAACATATCCCATCTATTATAGCGTTTGTAAGAGATATATAATATTCCAACAACTTGGATCACCAACAGGAATGGTCAATTTATCAAGAAGGATAGTGGATGTTTATTTTTGTTATTGGGGATATAATGGGATATCGAACCAATACTATATACCAAGAAACATCGATTTAATGGGGACCACCAGATTGTCAGACATATGATCTCTATATATATATATTCATTTTTATACGTATAGAAGAGGGATTCCAGGCAGGGAGTTTGGAATAGATATGGATTGTATGGAATACAGTATAGTGGTGAGAGAAATCCTATAATGCTATAACTATAACCGGTATTTTTGTTGGATATATGACCAACGATAACGATATGGTACAGGATTGGTACAGGTTTGTCCAAATATGTCCAAATAGTGGGAATTGATCACAATTGGTTTTAACCAGCCACAATGGGAAGTTCAATGGATTTCAGCAGCAGAAACAAGGATAACTTTAACATGGGTACATCAAACAATGGACGATTTAACCAACAAAGCTATGGGGTGTTCAACCATGATGGGATATGATGGGATACAACTAACTAACATTATGAACTCATAGTTAAAAACTGGTTTTCGCCATCAACATCCGTCAACCAGTGGGATTGAACCAACGAAATATGGACATTGGATTAGACTAGACCAACGAATCATTATTTGGGGCATGATAACCAACCATGATGATGTTTTTTTGGTGAATATAAAAGTGGATCTAACAAAACAAATTATAGGGTACGTTATAGTGTTTGTTCCAACATAGGCTATATTCCAGAATAACAGTTTCAACACGGAAACTTACGTAATGAACAATCAATTGATTTTTGCTCAGGGGATGCCCTATTTTTGGACGAAACCATATATATATATAGTATAGACTGGTTTACACGATTGGATCATTTCTTGGGGCAATTGTGATAAGATATATATATATACATGAATCATTGTATGGGTCCTTCGAATATCCAAATCAAACCAGTGAAGACATGACGTGAGCAAAACTGAACGAAGGCTGGCGAACGGGAGTAATACCGCACTGAATGTTCGAAACGGCATTGTGTTTTACTCCACATTTGAACAAATCTATAGTTATATTTATAGTTGGGATAACCGGGGATAAAAACCAGAATTATGAACCAGATTGAGTTGAATAGAGTCTGGTTGCGGCTGGTATTCTCAATGGATGACGACCCCCCATAAATATTTGGTGGTTAGGCCTGCTATAGGGTAGCTCAGTAGCAGATTTTGATGCGTAAACTGGATTTAGACATTTTCCGACCTCGTTCTCAGTATACTAAACAACGCACTTTTGGGTGGTGTATCCACAGTCTGACGCCCAAGTAGCAACCTGAAGTTGAATCAACATTTAGAGCTCCAAACACCTTCTGAGAGTGATTGAATTCGGGGTTGGTCCTGCAGGTTTGTTGACACCTTCTAAAACTCTAAGAAGGTATTTGGAGCGCCTTGCCGCTGAAATCCGATGGATTTTCGCAGGTTTGTCACTCCGAGAGTGCGAAATCTGCCAAGTTCTGTCGTTCCATGATGGAACGCCTCATGGCCCTCGGTCAGGCGGGGGATCCCCGTGGCCATGGGAATGGCATGTGGATGGTAATCCAAACCTGGCAATGAATAGCCGCACATATGAATCAATCTATGGGTGACTTTACCATGAATAATGTTGCTGGTGTTGTTGCTGTTGTTGTTGTTGTTGCTGGTGTTGTTGCTGTTGTTGTTGTTGTTGTTGTTGTTGGTTTTGTTGTTGTTGTTGTTGTTGTTGTTGTTGTTGGTTTTGTTGTTGTTGTTGTTGTTGCTGGTGTTGTTGTTGTTGCTGTTGTTGTTGTTGCTGGTGTTGCTGGTGGTGTTGTTGTTGTTGCTGGTGTTGCTGGTGGTGTTGTTGTTGTTGCTGGTGTTGCTGGTGGTGTTGTTGTTGTTGTTGCTGGTGTTGCTGGTGTTGTTGTTGTTGTTGTTGCTGTTGTTGTTGTTGTTGTTGGTGGTGTTGTTGTTGTTGCTGTTGCTGTTGCTGTTGCTGGTGTTGCTGTTGCTGTTGCTGTTGCTGTTGCTGTTGCTGTTGTTGTTGGTGTTGCTGTTGCTGTTGTTGTTGTTGTTGTTGTTGCTGTTGTTGTTGTTGGTTGTGGTTGTGGTTGTGGTTGTGGTTGTGTTTGTTGTTGTTGTTGTCGTTGTCGTTGTCGTTGTTGTTGTTGGTTGTTGGTTGTTGGTTGTTGTTTGTTGGTTGTTGGTTGTTGGTTGTTGTTGGTTGTTGTTGTTGTTGATGATGTTGGTTGTTGTTGGTTGTTGTTGGTTGTTGTTGGTTGTTGTTGGTTGTTGGTTGTTGTTGGTTGTGTTTGTGTTTGTGGTTGTGGTTGCGGTTGTGGTTGTGGTTGTTGTTGTTGGCGTTGTCGTTGTCGTTGTTGTTGTTGTTGTTGTTGATGGTGTTGGTGATGGTGTTGGTGTTGTTGTTGGTGTTGTTGTTGTTGTTGTTGTTGGTTGTTGTTGTTGTGGTTGTTGGTTGTTGGTTGTTGGTTGTTGGTTGTTGGTTGTTGGTTGTTGGTTGTTGGTTGTTGTTGGTTTTGTTGTTGGTTTTGTCGTTGGTTTTGTTGTTGGTTTTGTTGTTGGTTTTGTTGTTGGTTTTGTTGTTGGTTTTGTTGTTGTTTTTGTTGTTGGTTTTGTTGTTGTTGTTGTTGTTGTTGTTGTTGTTGTTGTTGTTGTTGTTGGTTTTGTTGTTGTTGTTGTTGTTGTTTTTGTTGTTGGTTTTGTTGTTGTTGTTGTTGTTGTTGGTTTTGTTGTTGTTGTTGTTGGTGGTTTTGTTGTTGTTGTTGTTGTTGTTGTTTTTGTTGTTGGTTTTGTTGTTGTTGTTGTTGTTGCTGTTGTTGTTGTTGTTGTTGTTTTTGTTTGGTTGTCATGTTTCTCACATTTGAGGGTTTGCACAAGCGCAACGTGTGTTATCGAAGACGTCCTCCAAGCAATGAGTAAACTTGCAGAGAAACTACCCTTCTCTGTCAAGGCTGTCATCACACATGGCTGACAGGGAATTCCACCACATAAATGGAGGTTTAAAATTGTTTAAATGAGAAAATCATTTATTGGAGATTTCATACATGGTATTTTCCATTGCCATGTTTGTGCACATTTGTTTATTTTGTTGGTGTGTAGTATCCACATTGAGTACGTCCAACTGTTTGGGGAACCATTCATGTCTCTGGTTTCGACGTGGAATAATCCTTGAACGACTGGCGGCAGGACTACATCATGCTGCAGGAACAGTGGCTTGACTTTTAGATTTTAGATGTTAATGTGGTCTCTGCAGCACCCCTGATGTGTACATGTATAGTGGGCGCACTTGGTGGAGATGTCTATGGTAAAATCCGTTTCAAATTGACACATTGCTGGAACCTCTGTACACCCAACTCAGCAAATACATGGTCTCTGGTGATCGTTCAACCTGCTGTCCATCAAGTTCTGCCCAGCCGATGCTGCTGTTTTTTCTTTTGTTCCTCTTCCATCCCAAATTTGACGAAGAACATTCCCCCCTTGATCCCTTCTTCAGCCATCTTTTTTGGATGGCTTAAAGATCCTGGCCTTATTTCGTAACATCGCTGCCAAGGTATCGGATGCACCCCGAAATCAGCCGCTTCCCTTCTCAACGCTTCTATGGCGGTCGTTTGATTGATGTGACGACCAACACCTCGTCAGCATCGTGCAGGTGCGCTTGGCACGGTGGAAGTGCGAAGTCTTCATAAGTCTTCCAAAAACCGAGAGTTTTTGACATTGAAAAATGCAATGTCCCGACATTTTACCAGCCCTGAAACTCTATGTTCGTTTGTGATCTATCCTACTCGGATATCAAGTGCGACTGAGTTACTTGAGGTTGTAAACCATGATGACAAGGACTTGGGCGCCACAAACCCCACAGACTGATTACGATCATGGAAGGCGGCCAGGACGATATCCGTTGAATTATACAATAACTTCTATTAGCTCATGAATGTAAAATCAAGAGGTTGTTCTCATTCAGATTGTTGATGTTCACACACATATTTTTCATGATGTTTCGTGAACTTCAAGAATTTGGCTGAGGGAAATTGCTTGTTAACCCCAACAATTTCAGCCCTTCTGCCTAGTTACCCTCTGGTAATTTAATGATATTTAATGTAATTTCACCACGTTTCCTAGTTCAATCATCACAAAACATCTATTTCCATGGGCATTTATGGGCCATGGCTTCCATATGTCAAAGAACCAGAGGGCCACGCATCTTTTATCATCAGGTCGTCTCCTGGAGATGCTGTGTCCCTGCCAGCCTATGCCGTGGTCAACGTGGCTGGACGTGAAGAGGAGAATCGTGGCCTGGCGAAGACTTCGCTTCTGAGAATGAGATGAATGGGGTATATTCCCAATGATTCATGGTGATTAAATGAGATTTATATGATGATGAATGGTGATGGTTTGGAACATTTGGATTATTTTTCCATATATTGGGAATAATCATCCCAACTTTCATACCAACTGGTTGGTGCTTTGGAACATTTGGATTAGTTTTCCCATCATATTGGGAACATCATCATCCCAACTGACGAACTCATATTTTTCAAGATGGTTAAAACCACCAACCAGCCAATGATTCATGGTGATTTAATGGGATTGGTTTTGGTGATGAATTGTGATGATTGGTGATGAATGGTGATGAGTGGGAATATGATTGGAATATCATGGGAATATAGCCAATATTCCCAATTATGAATGGGTCAAATATATAGTGACCCTACGTCGTGACCGAACCCTGGAATCATGGTTTGATTGCATCCCCAAGTGGCCTTATTTCAGGCTGGTAAAAATTACACCCCTAATTCTTGCAATTTTGATAGGGAATAGATGGGAAAATGATGATATGCCCTGGATTTTAGTGAAGGAATACCCTCTGATAAACTAACATGGTTCTGGACAATCACAATTTTCATAGCACCATTATCTATGAATGGGCCACTTTTAATAGCTGTGTATAGCTTTGTTAAATTACCACGCAGAGGATATGAAATGGGTCGAGTCTTAGTATATCTTTAACCATCGTTAGCCGTCTAAGTCCAAACTGGTGAAATAAGTGAGACTTATTATTTACAAAAAAAGGACAACTTGGATTTGCTGAAGATGTTTTTGGTTAATCCACCATTTGGGGAATCTCCTGGGGAAATGTTTATTTTCTATGGCTCCCTTTATCCAAGAACCCCCAGCGTGTTTTGCAAGTTTTGTTTGTTCTTGATTCTTGTCCAACGCAAAGACGGTTTTGTCTTATTGTTTCGTTTGATGGATCAAGCGCAAGGATGTTTTTTCACTTGTGGGTCCAAGTTGGAAACACTGGTTTTGGTTTATCATGTCTTAATGATTGTTCGATGATTTAAGCATGAAAGAAAATATAAATGGCTGGTAGGTAGTTTCAAACATTTATATACATTTATTATTTTCCATAATATATGGGGTAATCCTTCCCATTGAGACTTTCATATTTTTCAAGATGGTTAAAACCACCAACCAGAACTAAATTATTTTTCCAACCAGATGAACATCATCACAAAGATGACCAAAATTCAAAACAAACTCTTTGAAAGTGGTGATACTTCACACTGACGATCAACTGATAATAAGTCCAAGGGCCATCAACCATATAAACCTCTGGTAAACGTTTACATAGCAAACTGGAAAATCACCATGCTATTAATAGGTAAATCAACGAACTGTCTATGGGCATTTTTCCAATAGTTATAGTTAAATTACCAGAGGGTACCCAAAATGATCAGATCACCAAACCAGGTTTCGATGGTTAGATTTGATGAGAAACTTCGACCTGACGAATATGGAGATTTCGCATCTAATGTTACTCTGGTTGGTGTTTGGAACATTTTCATTTTTCCATTCAGTGGGGAATTTCATCATCCCAACTGACGAACTCATATTTTTCAGAGGGGTAGGGCAACCACCAACCAGATTATTATAAACCATCATTAATCATATAATAACCATTAATATTAACCATATATTAACAATATATTACCAACCAATAGTAGGGTTTGCCGCCCAACAACATCTCAGCAGCACATTCCTAAGACACCGCTGAGGTCGGCGCGGGCAGATTCTGAATCGGAGGCCATGGGGCTACCATTTCATGGGGATGGTTTATGGCCATTTATGGCATTGGTTTTACCACGTTACCCTCTGGTAATTGAACCTAGCTATTGAACATGGTTAGTTGATTTACATTGATTTACCTAGCTATTGAACTGGTGAACTAACATAGCTATTGAAAATGGCCATAGAAATAGTGGATCTACCTATTAAAAATGGTGATTTTCCATAGCTATGTAAACGTTTACCGGTAGGCAGTGGGTGAAGGTTGAACCCCAAAAGTCTTTGTTTGGGCTCGGTTTTAGGTGGGATAGTTATACGAAAATCGAGCATTGGTAAATGTTTCAGGGACATGATGGGAAATGGTGTGAATATGATGGGACAATGGGAATATGGATGAATATTATAGGATGAATATGGTTTGGGTAATGTACTAAATGCATATCTGGTTGGTGGTTTCAAACATTTTTTATTTTCCATAATATATGAGATAATCCTTCCCATTGACTAATATTTTTCAAGATGGTTAAAACCACCAACCAGATATAGATGTAAATGAATTTGGTATTGCAATAATAAACCCTCTTTTGATGGGTTCATTTGATTTCTAAGTTCGTTTTGATCGGAGTATCAAACTTATCAACCTTAGATGCAAAAGGACCTGCCTTGCGTGGATTCCAAATTGCCTCCCCAGGAAATCAGCATCAAACCCCATGAAATCCCCATGGTAATTTAGTGAATTCCCATCAAACACATCACAACATATCTGCAAAAACTGGCGGCGTCATGCCAATGAATTCACCGTGGACATCCTAAATTCAATGGGAGATCTTCAGGATCCAATTGATGGAGGTACGTTAGTACCATATTGTTGGCCATATTTTGTGGGGATATTCCCTGAAATTTAGGCCTAAAAAATAGGCCAAACATATATGGAATCGGTACCTCCAATAAATCGGTTCCTGTTGCATGGCCCTTGATAAATCTCCTTCACAAAAAAATCGGCAAATCAGAAAATCCCCATGGAAAATTGCCACGTCCCAGCAAGTTAACAGCTTCACTTCCATATGATTTACCGCCCATCAAATCCCCATGACCGATATTTTTTCGGGAAATCACGATATACTCCATACCCTTTGGTAGTTTAACTATAGCTGCTATAGCTATTGAACATGGCCTATAGTTGATTTACCCATGAAAAAACATTGTGATTTTTCCCATAAACGTTTACCAGAGGGTAACTTCAACATCAATCATATGGTTTTTCACAGTGGGATACTTTCTGGGACATTCTCTAGTTGACCATGGGATATTTCTGGTAATTTAACATAGCTATTGAAAACGGCCATTTATAGTGAGTTTTCCCATCAAAATGGTGATTTTCCATAGCTACGTTAAATTACCAGAGGGTATTTCTGGTTAACCATGTGACCATTGGACAATGAGTAACATCCCCATGCCGATGAATCCAGGGAAGCCGAATCCTTGGTGTCCTTCGCCCGGAAGCTGGCACAAAATGGCATGGCGAAAGCGGCGAAAGGTGAAGATGGCCGGCACCAGGGCCGTGCGCCAGAGGTGCTGCTGGTGCTCCAAGTCGAAAAGCCATGAAAAGCCATTGAAAACCCATTGATAGTTGGGTTTAATGAGTTTGATGTCTGGAATTTTATGGGATCGGGATTGAATTGATTCATGGGATATTGTTCGCTAAGTTGGTGTGTAACTAATACAACTAGGGGTTATGTTGACAACTATAGTTAGATGGGGTTTTCAAAGCAACTTATAAGAAGTGGACATCACCTTGCAGGAAGCCAAGTCGAAGACCAGCCAAGTCATAGGATTGTTATAAGACAAAATCTGCAGGAAACCTTATTTTTTCTTATAGAATTTCCTTTCAACAAATCCAATCAGGCTGCATATTAGGGCACATCCAAGGAAAAGAAGTCAGGAAACTGCATTTGCAACACTGCATTGACGCACACACACACAATCTTTTGCATCTTTCGGAGTTTTGCGGATTTCTGCCACCCATGTTTTGTATATATATATACATATATATATATATATTTAATACACATATATATACATATGTATATATATATATGATATATGTATACATATATATATATATATACAGTATATATATATATGTGACATGATGCAACCAAATGAATTCCATAAATCATTCATTCAATCTTCATGAATGTGCTAGGTCGCCAATGCCATAGTCATCCCATCTTTTGATCATCCGTGGTCCTGGTAGCTAGGCTGTCATTGGGTACATCCCACAGAAATGTATGGCATTGCTTTACTCATATGAACCATTATGAACCAGAAATGTAAGGATCAAAATTCACTATTAGTTATCTTTTGATTGGTTATTTAACCATGATTAGCCAACTATGATTAACCAACTATTTAACTTTGATTTTTATTGGTATTAACCCACTAATAGTGATTTTTGGTTGATTAACCATGGTTATTAGTTGTTTTCTCCATCATCCTTCACCAACGGGTGAACTTCGTGGCAGGTGGTGGTCATCACCTTCTACAGTGGGCAAGCCGCATTGATTCGACAACTCCTTGGAGATGTGGCGCGGCGCTTCGGAGAGACAGGGCAGGACGCCAAAAACTCGAGATACATTGCATCATCTAATGTTAATGGATCTATGATATATACTAAATAAATAATTATATATATATATATATTCATAATATATATATATACATTCATAATGTATATATATAATTATATATTTATATTCATATATAATATATAGTCATATATATAATATAAGGTCATATATATAATATATAGTAATAAATAAATGTATAATCATATAAATTGTATAGTCATATATAATATCTGTTTTATATAATTTATATATACATAGTAATTTAATGTAATATAAATAAATATATTTTTAATATATTATATATATAAATGTATTAATATACTATAATATTTTAACCTTTATATACACGGCAAATGCCTGGGCTTTGCCCGGACCCGCAATGACGACAGACCACGCATCATCATCATCATCATCATCATCATCATAATTAAACCCTTATGGGAGAATTAAACCCTTACAAGCGCTAGCGTTAAGTCGTATCAGCTTGTAAAAGTCGTATCGGGAGGCCGTGCGCCTGGAAAAAGTTTAAGTTTGGCATCACCACAACTTTTGGTAATTGAACGATTTCTTCGTTTTGGGGCCGTGCGCATGGAAAAAGTTCAATTTTTGTATTAACTTGTGCCCTTCAAAAGCATCGCTGTGCGTAATGCTTCGGCTACTTTTAACTAAATCTCCAAATATAGATGAAACAGGCTGTGCCATGGTGATTCTTCTTCCCTGATGTGACTTTCCACTACCTGATGTGACTTCTCCGTATCGCCGCCGTGCCATGGGGATGATGTGACTTTTCCCGCCTGATGT
>Ga0126342_10010242_pt1 | contig 16765 bp, 13 predicted proteins | sample Cyp1metagenome_FD_92528 | JGI IMG/M metagenome (GOLD analysis project Ga0126342, IMG submission 92528) | Coral microbial communities from Lord Howe Island, Old Settlement Bay, Australia - Cyphastrea 1 metagenome | ecosystem: Host-associated > Invertebrates > Cnidaria > Coral ... | reverse complement strand
TATTATATTATATTATTTGATATTATATTATATTATATTATTTGATATTATATTATATTATATTATTTGATATTATATTATATTATATTATATTCTATTATATTATATTATATTATTATATTATATATATTATATTATATTATATTATATTATATTATATTATATTATATTATATTATATATATATTATATATTATACAAGTTGTGCCCCCTAGTTTTAAATTGGTTTATAAACCCCACTAAGTATAGACATATCTATAAACCATAGTTATTGGAACCAACTTAGGTATAGCTATCTTGGGGGCACCACCTTGTATTCATAATAATCATAAACCCTGGTTATTTTTTTCAATCAACCTTAGATCTTTAACATTCTTCTGATTTCTTCGAGTGGTTTATTTCGGGTTAGATATGGCTAGACCAATCTTTTAACAAACATTCCCCACTAAATCACTCTCACAAGGTGGTGCCCCTCCCAGGGTTTGAGCTGTTTATAAGCCCATGAATGATAGTTATATCCTCCATAAACCCAAACATTAACCAAGTTAGGTGCGTCAACTTAGCTATCCAACTTGGGAATCTGGCGTGACATTTGAGGCTGACAAATTGGCCAAATTGGCCGCGCTGCGTGCGGCCTGAGGTGGCCTCAGGACCGGTTCGATGGCATTCAGAGGGGCCTTAGAAAAGTGGCTGAATTCTATGATTCTATGGTTTGTGGTAGATATAACTATAGTATTCATGGGGTTTATAAACCAACAAACAATTCTATGGTCTAGGATTTACGGCGTAGATTCATAATGAACTAGTTAACTAGTTGCCATGGGGTTTACACTACGCAACTTACAACTGGGGTTTATCCCATCTTGTAGGGGATAACCATGAATGGGACATTTCATGGGATTGGATAATCATCCAAGTTGGGGGTTGAAGCATCAAAAATGGGATTTAAGCAATTGGGATGGGGCCCTGGTGCATTCTTTACCATGAATGATGTGATATTTGATGGGCTAGGAGTTTTTAATGGAGAGAAAACTGAGAAAACCCATCATAACAGTAGGGATTCTAGTGGGGGTAATGGTGATAATGGGGATTAAGCATCAACAATGGGACTGTAATATGAGTTTGATACCTGAACATGATGGGAAAATCATGAAAAAACACATTCCATCCACTGATTATGCGGATATCCCCCATGGTATCAGTCACACCCATTTTTTCGGGCCTTCCGTAGCGCAGGCCCGACAAAGATCGGAGTTTCACTCTTGCCAAGCAAGAACAAAAAGCATCCACGAGATATGGAAAAAAAAAGAGTCGCCAGAAGGGGGCTGATCTTTTGGGAATGCTTGGCTGGATGTGAGAACCCGCCAAAGTTGGACATCTTTAAGGAACGCATTGGAAAATATAGGATTTCAACCAAGAATCATCTGATTTCAACGGAGTGTTTGGATTGGCTTTGTTGGGAAAATCGAAACCGGAAAGCATGTGTTTTTGTTTTTAACCATGAACATGATTGGGGGTTCCTGTAAATGTTCCCAGAAACCAATGATGGTTCCAAGATTTCTGGGATCGGCCAGCATTTCGGCCAGCATTTCTATGTTTTGAAGATACCACAGAATTGGTAAACTGAAGATTTTTCGCAAAGCTAAAAAATGGTGTTTGGTCTAGTTTTTCAATCCCCATGGATCAACAACATCCATGGGAATTGGTGGATTTCCCATGAGAATTGCCTCCATTTTTCCAGCAATTTCCCATGAATCCCCAAGGTCATGGGAATCTTCTGGCAGCAGCTGGCCGGAATCGGCCATGACATGGGCCACAGCGGCATCACCCACAACTTTCACTTCGCAGCCTGGACGTTGAAGGGTGGCTTAGGGCCCAACGTAGCTATGGAAAATCACCATTTTTACTAGTCAATATCTAAATCAAATGATATTAAATGGCCATTGTCTATAGCTATGTTAAATTACCAGAGGGGAAGTAGGGATATATATATATAATTACCCCATAAATTTGGTGGTTTCTAGCTGGGAATCTACAAATGGTCAAGCTTGGTGGGGTTTATCATGATGTTTAGGGATTCTTCAAATGATGATGTTTCATGATCTGGTTGGTGGTTTGGAACATGAATTTTATTTTTCGATTCAGTTGGGAATGTCATCATCCCAACTGTCGAACTCCATCATTTTTCAGAGGGGTAGGTTATACCACCAACCAGATTGATACCAGAAGTTGCTTCACTGTCAATACCCTCTGGTAATTTAACGGTTTGCTATTGAAAATGGCCAGACATAGTTGATTCTTTAAATGATGATGTTTCATGATGTTTATTGTGGTTTATCAAGTAGGACCCTGTAAGTCTTGAAATGGGCTTTCTGGGTGGCGCAAGCCAAGATCCACTGGGACGGATAATCCACAACATGACGCACTTTCTTTTCCCCCGCAAGTTGAAGTTGGTGTACAATCCCCATGAACGTATTGGAACCCCCTAAAAATAGAAAAAGTAGGTAAAATCCCACCAAAATACTGATATTATATAGTCTGGTTGGTGATTTGTAACATGTTTGATTTTTTTTTACATATATTGAGAATAATAATCCGAACTGACTTTCATATTTTTCAAGATGGTTAAAACCACCGACCAGTAGATATGGAGCTATCCTAAAATGGGGGCACCCCCAGTTCTCATCCAGTTGATGTTCGGATTTTCCATGATCGGCAAAACCATCCAGTGAGCTTGGGGTACCACCAGCCATTAGGAAACCTCCGCTTGTATGTATCATAAACATTCATAAACCCTAATTGGAGTTATGTTCATCAAGTTTTCCACGGACTGGGGCACCACCTCACAGGTGACAACAAGTGAGTTTTGCTGGTAGATTTACCCGCATGTGTCATGCGTCATATTCATTCTTATTCATGCTTTAGGTCAATGAACACAACATACATTGAACATTTAGGTTTGGTCCCTTGAACCACTTTCCCTGCTGTGGTGGGCCCCCGTTCAACTCTTTCAATCGGTCTGTGTTGAAGTGTTTTTCCCTGCTTGTTGAGTTGAAATACAGTGGAGATCAACTTACAAAAGTAATAGCCTTTACCATCAAGTTCGGCCATGAGAATTGAAAACGACACAACAAGGACCATTCATTTTGCTCGACCCTGGTGGCTTTCATGGGCATCTCAGTTTGTTGGTGGAAGAGACACTCGGTAGCGCCAGTTATGCGTTGGGGTGGGTTGTCTACAACAGCTGGAGATATCAAAACTCATGACATCAGATAGGTGGTTCGTCTGATTTGTTGGGAAAAAACACAGTCCGAAAAGAACATGCTATTTTGATCTCTTTTGGGGTAGCAGCTGGAGATGATCACCATCCACGGATAATCCTATTCACCAAGCACAAAGGGACAACGGAGCAGTGATACAGAAAAACGTTGCGGGGTTGGCAAAGGGTACGACTCCATTTTTTCATGACATTTCATGACTAGATCAAGGACAACTGGTTGGTGGTTTGGAACATTTTTTATGACTTTCCATTCAGTTGGGAATAATAATCCCAACTGACGAAGTCATATTTTTCAGAGGGGTAGGTCAACCACCAACCAGTTCATGACTAGATCAAGGACAAACAATTGGTATAACTTATGGTATAACGGTATCGCCCCATTGCTCCACACTCCAGGAAAACAGCTGGAGGAAGGGTGGGTTGGCAAATCTTGAACCCTTGATGAGCCCCAAAAATGCAATAAAATGCACACCAAAAAAATAGGTAGTTATATATATGTATGGTAGTATGTTCCGTGGGAGAAGAAAGTGCACGAACAGAACATGTTCCAAAAAACATTGTTGAGGTCTTCAGTTCAAAATTGGCTAAGTGTTAGATGCTTGTTTTCAACGTCCTCTTTCTTACGGAGTGTACACAAATTGAGGATGAGGAATGCACAGGAGGCAGTGGCATTGAGCATGGCACTTAAAAAAAAAAAACGTTATTTTTCGGATTCCTCCGAGCCTGGCTTATAACGCCATAATAGCTAGGGTTTATCTATAATTAGTTAGTGGGGGTAAAAACAAGCGACGGCTTTTTCAGCGGCGGGTACCAATGGGTACTGGTACCACCTTCTGGCTCAGGAAATCACAATACCCATCACATTGTGTGCAATTCGATCGAGCGCCTTGGCTGGTTCCGGTGGTTCCGATGACTGGTGAAATGTTACCAGATGATGGGGATAGATTGGGATGGTTTTTAGCCACTCTAAAAATATCCCAACAGATGTACATATGCTAATTAAAACAAAACCTAAAAATATCCCAACATATGTAATTATATAGTATGATATACATGTCAGCTAATTAACATATCATAAAAATGTGTGATTGAAGACTATTGAAGATGTGTATATCAATCCACCATCTTATATATCCATTAAGATGTGATATAAGATGCTATTATATCCCTTTAAAAACCACCATGTTTATATCAATCCCTTAAAAACAAATCCACCATCCCATCCCAGGCACGATCCGGACATCCAGCACCTCCCAGCCCTTGCGGTGACGCCGGAGATCTTCAAGAAACCGCCGCTGGGTCGTGGAAATCCTAGAGAAATTCGTTGGATTCACAGAAAAATATCGATAAAAATGGAGATTGAACGATAATGACAATGGATCTACAGTTGATTTTCGAATAATTTCTAATGTTTCACTGTTTTGGGTTACACATTTTGAGATAGCGGTTGGACTTATTTAAACTTGTGCCGGAAATGGATCTACATTATTCCGGCGAAAGTACATGGTTTGCTGTGTGAGGCGTCAGGCTTGTTGTCGAAATTGGAAGTCAAAATCTGGAAGACTTATGAAAACCCCCATGGTTTTCATTGGTTTCCCTAGCCCATATGCAACCCATGGTGCTGGAATATGTTTATCCCAACATAAAAACCCCAGTTTATGACCCAATTTTCTAGGTTTTATATATACCAGCACCATGGTTCGCATTTCAGGGTAGGATCCGAAAAGAAGCTGCCACCATGATGGGATTTTCCCAGCCGTTTTTTGGTGTGATTTTTTCTTCCCGGAGGGATCAGGTTTTGCTCCATGGACTCCATGGTGCTCCATGTGGAATACATCTAGTACCAACATATGAACCAATTTTCATGGCTTTTAATAGTGGTTAATGGTGGTTAATGGTGGTTAATGATATATATATATATATACTGCTTGGTGGTTTGGAACATGAATGGATTATGACGTTCCATTCAGTTGGGAATTCCATGATCCCAATTGACGAACTCCATCATTTTTCAGAGGGGTAGGTTGAAACCACCAACCAGTATACCAACATATGAAACAATTAGCTATGGATTAAATCTAGCAACATGTCACATCACGTTTACATAAACATAAACATCCTAAACATGACCTTTCTAAGAAGTGGTCAAGTTGCCAGATTCTTCCAGCACCGTTGAGGTTTTGGAGTACTTACTACAATGAACTCAAAGCCATGGATGCCGTGGCGAGGCGGAGGGCCGATGGCCATCGATGGCCCATGAAAATGTACATCCCCAATAGCTAGCGGAACGCGGAACATGATGAGAAACCACCAAAAAAAAATGGAAAAAAAAACATGATTAAGACATATATCATATTCATCTTAAGCAGTTATGGCATTTGAACATTTTTAAAAAGGCCAAGCAAAAATGGGAAGATGATTTAACCTAAACAACATGGAATTTTGCGCCATCAAAAATAGCCCGGCTCATATTTTCCAGTCGCCACAAATTACGACTTGCATCGGGGTCGAAAGGATGGGTTGGCTCACTCATCAGACTTGGAAACGCCTTGCAGGCCTTGAAGATCTGTGGTTTCACGATTTAGTTTAAGTAGCGCTTAGATACGCTGGAAATTCCAAAGAATCAAGCATGCTTGCCCTCTGGTAATTTAACATAGCTATTGAAAATGGCCCATTTATAGTGGATTTACCCATTGGAAATTGTGATTTTCCATAATTATGTAAACGTTTACCAGAGGGTAATTGTCCATTGATTGTGAATCTGTTTCAAGTTTGAAAATCAGCCTTGAGCGACGCTTCTTTTTTATCATCAAAGAGGGGTAGATTTAGATAAGATTTAGAGTGATTGGTCTCACATCCTTAATTAATCCCTATGGATCCAAACACTGTCTGAGAAGGTACTTAACCTTCCAAATTATAGTAAAAATACCCCAAACACTTCCTAAGAAGATACTTGGATCCTATGGGAATTTCATGATGAGAACATTTTACTGGCATCCCCGGCCTGGTTTCCCTGTAGATTTCCCTTTGCAGCATCTATCCATGAATATTTTCCTGGAAAAAATGTGAACATCAAAACATCGATTTCTTGATGTTCCACTAGATGAGAAACCATATCGATGGATTGTGACGCTTGCGCCATAGGAAATGGATTCATGTCAACAACTGAAGGTTTGTTGCTTTCAGGTGGCCCTTCAATTTCTGGCTTTCGAGGTAGTTGATGTAGTTTGTTGTCTACAGTTGTGGCTATAGCTATTGCATGCTATTACATTGGTTATTTCATGTGCTTTCTATGGGAATGGGGTTAGTTCAGTACAACTTACACCATTGCTTACTTCGGCCCTTGGATTCCTTGGATCTGTAGATTCTCATCCGTAGCCGTAGATGGCTGCATTTCCGGGCTAGGGAACACAGGAGAAAAGGTTTGACAGATGCATTGCTGCTTGGTGGTATGTAACATGTTTTATGACTTTCCATTCAGTTGGGAATGGAAAAATCATCCCAACTGACGAACTCCATCATTTTTCAGAGGGGTAGGTTGAAACCACCAACCAGGTTGATACCAGAAGTTGCTTCACTGTCAATACCCTCTGGTAATTTAACGGTTGGCTATTGAAAATGGCCATAGACATAGTTGATTTACCCAGCTATAAAATGGTAATTTTCCATAGCTATGTTAGTTTACCAGAGGGTATGTGTTTCTTCCTTTGCAAACATGTTTTATATGTTTGGCTCAGTCTTTTCTTTTGAAGCATTGCTGTATTGCCTGTCCATACCCCCAGAAACGGGTTTGTTCGAACATATTTGGTACCCCTAAATCCCATATGGTTATATAATCAATATTACTCATCATTTTTGCCATTGAATTAGCCTTTATAGTTTATAAGGGTATATACTTCATCTTTGGACCATACCCTTAGTCCCCTAGATAGCCCATGTTCAATTTCTATGTAGAAACATGTTCCAACTGAAAGTCCAGCTGGGCGGCCCCAGTCTGGCGGAGCAGGTTCTTAGTGAGCTTCGAGCACATTCTCTTCTATCCGCCCCAAACTCAGGGTGGATCTGTGGTCTTGGGATCGTTTGTACAGAACATGCCTGAAACATGGCAAGACTTGTGGAGTTGGGTGCGGCCAGTGATTCTAAAGATCACCAAAAATTACACACCAGAAATCAGAGGATACTCTCAAACGTGGAGCAGTGTGATAGTCGAGGAAAGCCACGGGTAGTGACAATGCAGTGGCAGTGGAAACAGTCGGGTAGTCGAAAAAAATGGTCCAAACATGTTGAACATGTATAAAAATGTATGTTTTAAGTCGACATCCGCCAAGTTTGGTGTCCAAACCCATATGCAACCCATGGTGCTGGAATATGAATCCCAACATTTACCCCATGTTTATGACCCAATTTTCTGGGTTTTTATATACCAGCACCATGGTTCGCATATGGGAAAACATTTTGAGCCAGATTTCGCCTCAGAAGACTGGATAAAAATTGCGGTCCCCGAGTCCCCGACCCACGAATACACGCGGTTGATCAATCAGAGCCTCCTGAAAACTGGGTCAGGCCCCACAGTTCCTGGCAGTTTCTGGGAAAAAACACACACTTTAAAGCCACATGGGTTTGTCTGAAAATGAGGTACCCATAATTGGAATTGATCAATTGATTGTCATCATTATTTCCATTAAAATGGCCATTTGCAGGGTACATCTCCATTTTCAGACAATCCTGCATTTTGGATGGTAAGAAGTTCAAACCACACTTTGATTTGCTACATCCCCCAATGTGTTTTCCCCTCTGCCGAAGCTTCCCCAGTCAATCAGACCATCACTTTTCTTAATTTTCCCTGGTGCAAGTGAGAAATATTGGGGGCCCGCACGCTGAGGATCATGATGGTGGCGAGGTTCAACCTCTATGCTCAGTCATTGATTCAGCTATGTGCCAAGGACTGGATGGGTGACTTTTTGTGGGGAGGATTCCCATTGATGTTCATGGCATCCCTTCCCCGGCACTATGGAAATACACCCAAACGAAACCTTGACTAAGTATGGGATGTGTTCATTTTTGGGAATTTCGGAGAATCATCCATAGATTTCCGGAGAATCATCCATACTTCATGGGTATTTCCCCTATTTTTTGAGTCCCTTGAAGGTATAAAAAATAGGGGAAGGCTGGATTTGTTCTCCTATTATGATTTCCTGAAATCCCACTGCTTGGTATTTGGTTCAAAGAAAGGCTTCTCCCCTGAAAACCAACCAATAGGTAGATATCAATATCTACCTTCTGGTTATGACTAACATAGCCATGGAAAATCCCTGAACTAAATGGAGGTTTCTAGCTGGGAAAATCATCTATAAATGGGCCAGTTTCCATGGCTATGTTAAATAACCAGAGGGTAGATATAAAATGATATATATATAATAATGATATATATATATTATATATATATATTATAGTATACCAACGCGGCCATTCTTTTTCCCTGGACAATATGAAGAAGTGATTAATGGATCATTGATGGATTGTGGATGCATGACCTCTCCCATGACTTTTTTTTATGGTGGCCTCGGCTGGTGTCTTTGTCAGGAGCCTCTGCACTATAGAAGCTTGGATCCAACTCTGCAACTTTTCTAGCCCGTAATGATTGGTTTAAAACTTTCTAACTGGCTTTATAAAAAGTGTGATGAGTTCCGAACTGTGTTGATTGTCATTGTTTAGACACGATAAATCCATAAATCCATATAAATCCCAGTGATGACAGTTATAAACCAACAGAAGCCTATCTAAAGGGCATCACTACTTGCAGGCTTCCAACGCGAGAATCTCGGAAATTTGGGTTCAGAAGATCTTCGCAAGGACAGTTGAGCCTTTAAACATATCCTTGTTGAGTGGTTATGGAATAAGGAGTCATACATGGTTACTTATTGGGCATTATGAACTAAGCCATATGAATGGGGTTTCCCCTTTTCAACCAACTAGTATTTTATGAGATGGGATAGTGGAAATACATGGGATTCAAACCCTCTATATATGGTGAAATATCTCGAATTATGAGTGAAACTGTACCCCCGAGTGGATTGCTGGTGTGCACATGGCACTCCCATGTTTGATATGTTTGGATACTAGTCGGAGATGTTGACACACTTAGCAATCGGTTGGCACATGTCCCCACTGAGCTTATTTCGGACGGCAAGTGCTTCAGAACTGGCTCACCATGGTTTCTACTTTCTACAGCCACCCCCAGTTCAACTTTGCCTGCACCTAGCACTGTAAGCCAAAATATAAACCAGCAAAATTTCTCATTACCAATACATTGCCAATACTCCTGCTCCGCATTTCATTGATGGCAGCAGAGGTGCCCCAAATTCGGGCCGCTCTGGTATATCTGGCTAGCCGGCTTACCCTCTGGTAATTTATCATAGCTATTGAAAATGACCATTTATAGTGGATTTTCCCATTGATAGCATGGTGATTTTCCAGTTCGTTTTTTGTAAACGTTTACCAGGCCGGGTACCTGCCCTGGGTGGGCCTGGGTGGATAGCTCAGGACAACGCGAGCTGATTTGCTTCGCCGTCTATTTCCTGTGGATTGGAAAACTGGTCCTGTCTCTTCCCACCTGGAAGGAGACGTCCCTTGGTAAACGCCGGGCGGTTTCCGCCCCAGCAGTGGCAGTGGTAAACATGGGAGATGTCAAGCAAACCTCTAGATGGGCCGAAAACCAGCCAGTTCCTAGTTCCTGGCAGATGTTTTTTGAAGTCAGTCCTTTTTGCTATGTTGATTGTGATTGGTTTGTTTGCTCCCTACTCCGTAGTGGCAATCACATCACCACCAGATGTGGACAATGATCAACCTAGGATAATCCAAAACAATCCAAAAGTAGTATCACGTGGCCAAAAAAACTGCAAATCTTCAGACCATCCCATTTTTTTTATCATGGGATGAGTTTTCGATGTGAAGGATTTTAAAGGGACCGCCATGCAGAACATTTCTGGCCAGGGTATCTATACTGTCAGATCAATTGGTTGTAATAAATCCATACAACCTTGGTCGAACGCGCCCGGAAAATATTGGAATGTGGGCCTGTCTGAAAATGGGGGATATCCTCAATAATGGCCATCATTGAAAAGGGAAAATATGGTAAAATCATGATAACACATGGATTCAGGGTCAGTATTTTCAGACAAACCCATACTGTGTTCCCTTTTTGTGACTTCTCCCATTGTCTCTCCACTATGGAAGCTGCCCTTTCTCAAAGCCCAATAACAATCAACTGCATTTTTTCAAACATTAAGCAATATATATCCCAAAATAACCATAATAAAATATAATATGTATCAACCGCCCTTTATAATATGGTGAGTTTTCTTTTCAAAATCAACCCCTCTTTCGAAAGCCAGCGTAGATATCGCGAAACATTGGGTGTACCGACTGGCCGACTGTTTTTTGTTTTTTGCCAGGAATACAGTAACCCCCCCAAAAAAAGGATAGACCAGTGTTTCCAGGATGATATTCGGGTTTGTCTGAAAATAGGGTATATTCCCAATGAAATAGCCATTTAATAGGGATAATGATCATTAACCATTGGGTTTAGGGGTACACTATTTTCAGACACACCCATTCGATGATCTTCGACTTTGTTTCTTCATGTTCTGCATGATGTCCAAGTTTCCAACTTTCCGGCATGTTTTTTGGGGCAGTAAACCATCCAAAATTCGGACCTTCGCAGTCATTTGGGGCTGGTTAAATACATGGTTTCACCCCAAGGATCGGCTGGTTGCTGGTGAGCCACGCCGTCTCCGGGCTTCTCCACGTGCCTAGCCTGGAGCATCACAGCGCGTAGCCTCGAAGCCTGCTTGCCACGTTGCTGAAGTCACACCTAGGTTTGTTGGTTTACCCAGTTCACATCAGTTTATCTGGTTGGTGGTTTGGAATTTGAGTTTTATGCATTTCCATTCAGTTGGACATGTCATTATCCCAACTGACTTTATAACTCCATCATTTTTCAGAGGGGTAGGTATACCACCAACCAGAATTTATAATGTTTCATTAACTATATATTTATATATATTTATCATTAACCATCATTAACCATATGTTTATGTTATTTGTTTAGTTTTGTGTTGAAAGTGATTGTTCAAGCCATAAAAAAAAACATGTTGGGATCTTGGGAACTGCAGGAGATTGTGGTTTTTCCACGGGTTGACACGGGACGACCTGGAAGGTGCAGATTTGCTGTTCCCACTTTTCCATGGAGAAATACCATGGTCACGCCTCCTGGCTGTGAAACGTTTCTTCGAACGGCGCTGAGGCTGGCGATTGGCAAATGTGTTTAAAGTGCGCTTGAGATTAATCTGTTACGGGACATCAAGGGAATGTGTATGAAGTTGTAGGGTATTTGATGTAGTTTGAGCTCAAGCAATGTTCTTGACATTGAGCTAAAACCAACGAGAAACCATCCTTAATTGGGGTTTTATATAGTGGGCATACCCCTGAGTGGCCCCAAAGTGTTTCAACATCAAGGGAATAGTGTCCAGTGACTCAAGCCCCATAATGATTGGCCAAGATTTGGTTTGAACCGGCTTGAACTCCAAGAAAAACACCATGAACATGGTGGGCAAAATGCCTTTGTGTATTCTGGATATGGTTTTTGCTAGAAGTTTGAGAATAATCTTGATACATGTACGGTTTCATATATTTTTTGGCATGATGCATCCCCATCCGAAATCCCCTCATCCGTTGCATCCCATTCCATAGCTGCCATGGCTGAGGCGTACAACGATGAGAAGGATGAGTGGTACATCACGCAGTTGAGGACCACCATGAACTTCGACACGCCTCCAATGTTTTTTGCAGTGGATGGGAATATGTGAGGTTTGGGGGTGGTGCTTGTGGTGATAATATCGATACTATAGGGCATGTCAAGTCAGTGCGAAAATTAAAACGGGATGCTTACATATTACAACAAACAAATGGCCTCAGTGTGTTTCTTCTAAAGCCCATATGCTCCATGCATGGAATATTTACCAACATTTACCCCATAAATGACCCAGTTTTGTAGGTTTTTATATACCATACATGGAGTATATGGGAAGGGGCTTCAACTTTGGACTTGTGAAAATCAATCTCGAAAACATGTATTTTCATCCCAAGATTTGGTGAAATCCCAGTCTTTCTCGTCTTTCTCCAAATCTCTGGGGATCTATTCAAAGGGGTGGTGTGGGACGAGGTCGTTGAGCAGAAGGGTGCCCTGCCCCCTTCTAAAAGTAGTATTGGAAGCAAAAAATCGACCCAACAAAAAAGTTGAACAATTATTATGTTATTGTTTTTTATGTTATGTTACTTTCTTTTTTATTAATCCTCGCCCCCTAATACTAAACCCCTCAAATAATAAACACCTCAGGATACCTCAGGTAGTTTTTATTACTAGGGGGGTATTTATTATTAGGGAACCAAAGCGGATCCTAATATTAAATTAAAACCCTTAATAAAACATTTTTTTTTTTTTTTCGATCTCAAAATCAACTATATATATATATTTCCTTTTATAACGCAATTAAAATATTGGATTTCGAAGCGGACCCTAATAAATTTAAACCTTTAATAAAAACACTGAAAACCCTAATATAAAACACCCGGGGGTTGACTAGTTTTTATTATTAGGGGTGAAACCCACAAATAGTAGCTTTATTTTAAAATTGTTTTGAAAAGCGGATCAATTAAAAGTCAAATTGGCCAATCTGAAATGTTCAAAAATTGGAGATGGACCCTAGTTTTTGTTATTCGGGGGGGTTAGTATATAATAGGGGGAAGCGATTATAACTAAAATATGACCAATATCTTCCATTTTGGGCTACCTCAGTGCATTTTGTTGCTTGTTCGTAGCCAAGCTGCCTCTGGCGCAAAGCTGAACAGCATCCCTTAGGGTCAGGGGGCCTTTGAATGATTTTGCACCGGCAGCTAAAAGGTTGGATTGGGTTCACATTGGTCTGCAGTTCCAGAACCTGGTCGGCAGTCGGCTCGGCATGGGGATTCACCAAGAACTGAGGGTGGAACCATACAAACAAATGGCCATTTATTGGTTATAACATGTTATAACATGTTATGACTGCTTATTTCTATGGGATTACTTGGGATTATACATTCCATTTGTGGAAGGGTAACTTAGTATTTATAACTGGTATTTCGGGCCTTCCAGTGCATGGAAATTGAAAGGGATGGATGATGGATACTTCATCAAACCGAGAGCTTTGTGAGGTTTTCTGAGTGGAAGGCATTGAATTGTGGAGATGAAACCAATTTGTACTTGTAGCTCTGGAGACTTCATTGCCGCAAAACCATTGAGCAAATGATGTGGTAGGTATTGGCCAGCCCAGCAATGTTGTGGCAACGGAATTGTCGGTGAATTATAACTACTGGCCATCTCAGGAACCGATTTATTGGAGGTACCGATTCCATATATTTTTGGCCTATGTTTTAGGCCTAAATTTCAGGGAATATCCCCCAAAAAATCATTGACCTATTAACAATCCCTATGGATCCAAACACTGTCTGAGAAGGTACTTAACCCTCCAAATTATAGTAAATCATACCCCAAACACTTCCTAAGAAGATACTTGGATCCTATGGGATTAATATCCACTACTGAGCTAAAACCAATAGTAAACTCATCCCCAACTGGGAAGAGTCGCGGGATTCTCATCCCATCACAGGGCCATGGCTATGGGTACTCTCACCAATTGAGCCACAAAAAAACACCATGACCCGGCCTGGTAAACATACAAAAAGTTATTGAACATGGTGATTTATAGTTGATTTACCCATTGAACATGGTGATTTTCCATAGTTATTTTAGTTTTCCAGAGGGTATCGTGGTTTATTGTTCATTATTCATCATGATTATAGGGGGTTATACTACCGAAATCTAAAGAATACGCCGGGGATAAATATATTTACTCCAGAATTTAGTTTGCCTAATGATATGAACCAGAAAAGGGCATGGGATAGGGGTATGTTTCATGGCTCAGTTGGCCAATCAGAGGATTTTAGTTTGTCAGTTTGCTGTCAATCCCATAGGATCCAAGTATCTTCTTAGGAAGTGGGACTGGGGTATAATTTACTATAATTTGGAGGGTTAAGTACCTTCTCAGACAGTGTTTGGATCCATAGGGAATGTTGGTTGATTTGTAAAAGCACTGTGTTTGTTTGTCACCTCCAACCTGAGCCAGGTTCCCAATCCAGGGATACCGAGCAAACTGCAAGTTCACTGGGAAACATGATCAACTATTGGATTCTGTTTTCTTGGCCCAAAAATATATCACGCTTTGCTGGGAAATCCCGTTTTTTTGTAGATGATTTTCCCGTTTCAATCATCCATTTTTAGCCCTGGGAATTCCCAGACATCAACGCATCTCTGTCCTGCTTTGGAGACCCAGAGGTATGGTGTCCATGGGACGAGGAGATCAAGGACACGCGTCGCTATCACTTGGTCATTTGTGACCAATCCCTGTTTCTGCCGTGGAGACGGCACAGACCCAGGGCAACATCACCGTGGAACATCCGGGTGCAGTGGCCCGCATGACCTGGCTGGAGGTGCACCTACGACCAAAATCTGGGGAACCGGCGGCTTAGTGCTCGATTGAGCGCTTCTCCAGCGCTGCTGGGTGGTGCGTGGCGCGGTGAGGAATGGTCTTCTTTGCTCCCGACTGAGACAGCTTTGGTTTCCATCCTTTCCGAGGAGCTGCAGATGGATTCACATTGATTCCCGCAGGCCATCGTGAACTAAACCCCCATAAGTTGGGATATGGGGCCCCTATTATTATATATATATATATCTGGTTGGTGGTTTGGAACATGAATTTTATTTTTCCATTCAGTTGGGAATTTCATCATCCCAACTGACGAACTCATATTTTTCAGAGGGGTAGGTATACCACCAACCAGATATCATGTTTTTTTTTTTCCACTTATATAGTTCACTGGGGGTTTGCACTTCCAAGCAATTCCCTCAAGGATCGAACATCACCTTTTTCCTCGACTTCCTCGACACAACCTCCGCACCTGGGACGTTCGGTTTGGTGCGATGGAAGATGGTTTCCTGGAGGTGTCTTAAATTGGGATGCCCCCAAGTCATCCATTTTTAAATTGGGAAGTGAGGTGTTGAACCATCAATTTGTTTTGTGGCTAGCCTATTTTGAGACAAAGCCATTGGCAACTTCGGAATTTGAGTGAGTTCGAAAATGGGGTACCCTCATTCCAAGAGATGATCATCGTTTTTACCATTTTCAGACAAACCCATAGCAGCCCCTGCAACCCCCCACCATCTTGGACACTCCCCCCGTGGGAGTGGCTGTGGTGGTGGGGGCGGTGGTTATGTAACTTGGTATTCAACAGATATTACTACTTGATACTACTTGTAGGTATGTAAATACTAGTTGTTGGTTTGGAACATTTTTGATTTTTCCATTTTGGGAATAATAATCTCAACTGACTAATATTTTTCAGAGGGATTGAAACCACCAACCAGAATATATAGGTTGTGTATAGGCCTCTCGGGATACGGGCATGCAATGGGTTATAGGTATGTATTAGGTTATACAAGGTATGTTTCTAAGTAACTAGAAATAGGTATGTAGGTACGCTACAGCCAATCTATACGCTGTATATAGGTATGCAACAGGAAATATTTCAATGTACATACACATACATACATACATACATCCATCCATCCATCCATCCATCCATCCATCCATACATACATACATACATACACACATACATACATACATACATACATACATAGATACATACATACATACATAGATACATGCATACATACATACATACATACATACATTACATACTTACATACATACTTACTTACATACATACACACATACATACATACATACATACATACATACATACATACATACATACATACATATATATATATATATATATATCATCGGTTTTATAGGTTCTATGATTAGTATTTAGTGTTCAGTATATGGGTATGATATGAGCAATATAAAGGCTGTATAGGCGTATGGGCATGCAATAGATTATAGTTTGCTCGTAATATGTAAGATAGTACAGTATTTGGTAGCTATAGTTTTTATTTGTCAGTATAACTTTAATACATATAACAAGGCAAGATTAGATTAGTACCGTAGTATTGGGCATTCTTTGGCATGGGTTGGCAGGTAGGAGGGTAGGGGCAGGGCAGGGCACAGAGGTATGCCTGGATTCATGTGGGATAAGAATTCAGACAAGAGCTTCATGTGGGATCGTGAAAAAAAGAAACCTGTTGTAGATCATTCCCCACCTGCCAGGTGAGGGTTGTTAGATTTTATCAGAGTTGTTCTTCTCCTCCTCCTTCCTCCTCCTTCTCCTCCTCCTCTTCTACCACCTCTGCCTCCACTTCCACGTCCACTGTTGCCTTGCCAACTCTTGGCCAAGCTCTTCGCCAACTTCGGAGCTCAGTGCGCAC
>Ga0126342_10010241_pt1:15000-16766 | contig 16766 bp, 10 predicted proteins | sample Cyp1metagenome_FD_92528 | JGI IMG/M metagenome (GOLD analysis project Ga0126342, IMG submission 92528) | Coral microbial communities from Lord Howe Island, Old Settlement Bay, Australia - Cyphastrea 1 metagenome | ecosystem: Host-associated > Invertebrates > Cnidaria > Coral ... | reverse complement strand
TAATCTAATCTAATCTAATCTAATCTATTCTAATCTATCTATCTATCTATCTATCTATATATCTATCTATGTCGCTCCGTGATGAACACCGCCAGCACCAGTAATTCTTGGGCAAGGGTGGTCTGTCGTGAAGCCGCAGCAGGTTTTTTTAGCCTCTGAGTTTTAGCCTATTTTCCAAACAATTCAACCATGGCTACACCATACTACACCCTTTTCATGCAATGTTTGACCCATAAACCTAAAAATTGCCAGGTCAAACCAAGCTTCACAACTAGTTTCTAAGTCATTGATGTGCATTTGGGTGCGTCTGAAATTAATAGATACTCTAAAACGACACTTTTAATTGGAACAATATGGCAAAATGATGACCAATCATCAAACTTCATCCAAAGCCATTGACATAATCGAGCTCCCAATGGTGCTTCCCCCCAAACGCCGACCTGACCTTAGCCCGGGCAGTGGGAGCCGTCCCAGCCGGCGCAGTGTCTTGGGTCAAGTACCAGGCATCTGGAGCCTGGTGTGATCATCTATATATATATATATCTATCTATCTATATATATATAAATAATATACACATGGGTTATTTATGGGCTGGTAAAACCACCTACTACTAGGATTTCTCCAAGCCATTTGACATAAATTGATAGCAACAAAGGGGGGGAACATTGGTAATTTCACTTTTTTATCCTGCCATTTTCTCTTCCTTGTAGGGTGTTGGCAGCAACCCTGATGAGGAATACCGTTTCCTGGCTGAGCTTGGTCTATCTTATTTGGCCTATTGTGTTTGGCATGATCGTAAATCCAAATTAGATACTTCCTGTATATATATGTATATATATATATAAATAAGTCTATATAAATAAGTATGTATATATATATGATTATATATATATATGTATACACATTATATCGATATTTTTTTTTGTATATTCCGTGCTTGGTGTCAACATCCATTTTTTTGAACTCGCCTCACCAAAACAGAGCACGCCTTTGATGCTGGTGACCTGGGTGAGCTCCCGAAACTGGTCATCAAACATAGCCAGTTTTGATGGGATTTAAATCGTGATTTAAATGGTGATTTAATGAAGAGTGGTGGGATCGTTTTAATGGTTTTATGGGATTTAATGGGATAGAACTGGTGATTTAATGTTGTGATTTCATGGAATATCATGGGATGTAATGGTGATACACTCTGGAAAACTAACAGTTTGCTATGGAAAACCATCATTTTCGAATAGGTAAATCATCTACAAGTGGTGGATTCTCCATATCTATGTTGGTTTAGTGGATGCCATGAACCAATTGGGAAATGATGACAATAAACCAGTTAATCATCACATGGGATAGTGAGACATGATCTGAACAAATGGGATACCCCAATAAACCATCTGCATCATGCACCCCTATCATTCCAGCGACGTCGCGGCGTGAGGTCGTACAATGTATCCAGATTCTTACCCACTATAACACCATTTTGTCCCATTCCCCATAAAGGTTGGTTAAGTTTCCATAGCTATGGAATTTGGGCAAAGATTTCAGTATTGACCACAGATTTTCACGAAATCCATGGATATTGGTAAATATTGTAGAATAGTGATATCATGACTTCCATGAAGATTGTCTTGTATTGTACAATTCCATCATGGTAATGCACTTCCAACAACCTAATTCAGTGAAGCCGGCTCTTATCCTGATGTGTGCTTGACTCATCTTAAAATATCTTCAATCACCTGGATTCCCAAATAGAATCACGAAACTCCAACCA
>Ga0126342_10010241_pt1:0-10000 | contig 16766 bp, 10 predicted proteins | sample Cyp1metagenome_FD_92528 | JGI IMG/M metagenome (GOLD analysis project Ga0126342, IMG submission 92528) | Coral microbial communities from Lord Howe Island, Old Settlement Bay, Australia - Cyphastrea 1 metagenome | ecosystem: Host-associated > Invertebrates > Cnidaria > Coral ... | reverse complement strand
AAAATCGCCCAACATGGCAACATAGGCCCAACATCGGCCCAGGCCCAACACAGAGCCAACATGGGCCCAACATACTCCCAACATGCGCCCTACAAAGGCTCAACATAGAACATACATGGTATTATTGGAGCTAATACTCCGGTGCGGGCGGTTGTCGTCGCAAAGCGGCCAGAATATGTTTCTGAGCTCTTTTGGATCTGAAACCTGTAGTATACCTAGAATGAAGTTTGATCAAACCGGTAGAAAAGTCAAAGACCTTTGAGCGTTCGCCTCTACAGAATTGTTTCTTTGTCCGGAAACTGTAGCAGTTTGAGTTACACATAGAAATTCACCACTTGTAGATCATGTCTTAGGGTTTCACCAAGGATTTTAATGACTGCGTCTTAAAATCAGCTACCCCTGATTCCAATCAACTATCATCATTTTCCTTTGCAGCGTGGCAGTATTGGATTCTTTTAGGATACGCCGCCTTTTTTGAATTAACCCAAAATATCAAAATCATGTATTGGTGATCATATGTAATTACATATATATACATGTATATATATATATATATTTACATATGTATATATCTATATATTTACATATGTGTATATATATATACGTATAAATATTTACATATATATATATATATGTAAATATGTATATATATATATATTTACATATATGTTTATTTACATATATATATATATTAAACTGTATGTATGTATGTATGTATAAATATTCACATAAATCCCATTATACCTTCAATAAATCACCATGAAAAGGTTGTTTCAGTTAATTTTAGCCCATGTTTAGTGGTTAAATCAGGTAATCAGACGAATTAATAAACACGTTCAATCAGTTAATCAAAAAAATCTGATTAAATCAGTAAACTCGTTAAATCAGTTAAATGAGTGAAAAGCACTTAAGCCACTTAAATCAGTAAACCAGTTAAATCAACAACATCAGTTAAATCAAATCCCAATTATTCCTGGGGAATCCTGGGGATAAGGTTGCCTCCCCCGTGGCAGACATCAAACATTGCATAACGGACACCTCGCCAGTGGCGGTGATGCAAAGGTCAATCTGATTCCAGAGGTCTTTCCTGCGGCAAACTGCGACATGGAAAACAAAAAAAGGTCAAACCATAGGCCCTAATCTATGATTTTTCTAACCAAAGGAAGTTTAGTTAGGAAACTTCCGAGTTACGGACTTTTGTCATGGTTAGCATTCCCACCATCGTGTCAGCCAGATCATCATGTCAACCACATCTGCATGTCAACCACCCATCATCAAGTAGCTGGGAAGCGTAACAACTCGGACGCGTGTGAATTCACGGGTAAAACGCTCTCCGGCGCGAACCCCTGTGTTTTGGGGTAAAGCGGCTCCTGGGGTCGCCGTCTCTGTTTCCTCTGGTTCGGGGCTGGATCTGGGAAAGTTGTCGGCAAAAAGTGCACAGGACCGTGGCGGGAGCTTGATTTGCACTTCAAAATCTGAAAACAGCGCAGCGCTCGGAACACTTTTGGAAGATGAGGTCGGCAAAATGTGCACCAGACTGTAGTGAGAGCTAGATTTCACATAAAAAATCGCAAAAAACTGAAGTGCGCAGACTGCGCCGGATTTGCGCGATCCAGTCCCCATTGTCAGCGCTGCGCGAACGTTGGTCGATTTGGTGTGGCGCTCCTGCTATGTGGGTTTGCAACCGGCTGTGACAAGACGCACTGGCACGGTTGCGCGCAGCACAGCATGAGTGATGGCAAGTGGGATTGCAGCTGGAGGTTGCTAAACGCATCGTAATAGCTTCGCGAAAGGCAGTTCTTGACCATAGCGGCGGTACTGTTGTGCTATTCGGGATTGCAGCTGGAGCTTGCTGCGCTCAGTGTAACAACTGCGCAAAGAGAAGAACTGTGAAGCTACAGAAGCCCAGATAAGTGGCTGCTCAGAGAAGAAGTAGCTGAGAGAACAGGTGCCTCAGCGAAGAGGTCGCTCAGTGAAGAGGTAGCAGGTAGCTCAACAAAGAAAAGTAGCTCGCCCATCCATCCATCCATCCATTCATTCACTCACTCACTCATTCATTCATTCATTCATTCATTCATCCATCCATCCCTTCATTCATTGGTTCATTGATTCGTGGATTCACTGATTCATTGGTTCATTGATTCATTGATCATTGGATTCACTGATTCATTGGTTCATTGATTCATTGATCATTGGTTCGCTGAATCAGTGGTTCATTGGTTCACTGATTCGTTGATTCATCGACTCGCTCATTCACTCAGGCGTTGATTCATCGATTCATCGACTCACTAGTTCACCCGTGCGTTGGTTCATTGATTCACTGAATCACCGAACCGCTGAGTGATTGATTCACTGAATCATCATTTCATTGATTCATCGGTTCATTGCTTCATTGATTCACTGAACCATTGCTGATTCACTGATTCATCCACTGTACTCTATACTTCAGTCGTTCATTGATTCACTGATTCATTGATTCATCGGCTCACTAAATCATTCATACATTGATTCGTTGATTCATTGATTCACTGAATCATCGAGTCATTGATGCATTGACTCACCGATTCATTGATTTGTTGATTCACTGGTTCATTGATTCATTCGTTCACTGCTTGGTTGGTTCATTGAGTCATTGCTTGCCTGCTTCATTGACCCTTGTTTCATGAATTCACTGATTTGGTTCCTCGGTTCGCTGGTTCATTGATTCATTCAGTTGTGCACGGATTCTCTCATGTCATTTCATTGGCATCTCAACCACCATTTCCTCATTCGTTGATGCACCTCACAACTTCAACCGCTCATGGCTTCTGTATCTCAAAAACGTTCCTATGGGCCATTGATTTCCTACAGCCATTTCCTATTTTCGAAACTTCCGCCCCGGCGCGGGCCGGGCACTATCTGGTAGGACATATCGACATGTGAAATTAATGTAGGTAGTTGGAGAGTCACTATGAATACTATGGATTGATCGGTAGTTCAGATTTGCTGGAAAATGTATGATGGTCAATTGGGCTTGATCATTCCAGGCCAGGCAAGGAAAAAACTTAAAGGAAACAAACATGCTTGCTTTCAAAACCACCAAGCAAAATAAACACAACTCAAGCTGGTTGGTGGGAGGTTTTGCATTGATCCCACATACTTTGGACGGGCTATCCTGCATCAGTTGGGCCGAGGCACACAGCGGTACTGGAAATATACCAAGACATTGGGCACTTCACCCTCCAACCATAAGCTTTGCATTTTGCCATGAGTAAATGAACTACCCAAGAGATCTAAGATGATCTAAGCATATCTAAGCCATCAAGACGGGGGCGCTTGCTACCCAGCAAGGATGATTTTGGCATCATCAAAAAATGTTTTGGAAGATGCTATTGCCCACTTCGTTTTCCATGTGCATTTTTTTTGGGCATCTCCTCCAATTGGGTTGAATTTCCTCCCATATCCTATCCCAGGCACGCAAGACAACACATAACTCCCAGAAACCACCATTGCTCAGGTGAAATATGGTGAAATATTGTGTAAATTTATATGGTGTTTCACCACGTGCAATGGATTATTTTCCCTTCTGTAAACACACATAGGAATGGAAACTCCTTGGGTTGTAGATGTTCTCAATGTTTTCACAGAAAAAAAGGAAATTTCTCGTACCAGGTGAAATTACCAAAAGTTCCAAAAGGATCCAAAAGGGATCCAGTCTCCGAAGGCATACGCAAATTTCATGAGTCAATCTTACCCTGCAAAGAAATCTATTTCTAGCTAGATCAAATATCGACCCGTTTATAGAAATTCAGATTAAGTTGTGGTGATGTTCTACCATTGATATTTTACCAATTGATATAAAGATTTATAAACTATCCATCTGGTGTGTGGTGATGTTCTACCATTGCTCCACTGGTTTCGCTCCAATCCTGCGCAGTGATTCTTCTCCGTCCACTTCTTCGATGGCTTCCCAGTCGAAGGGCAAATGAACCTTGGTAAAATGGATGTCCATCCCCTCAAGAATGGTAAGGATCGATAATAGCCATATGGGGTACTGCAGTACTGCAACAATCACTTTATATTGGAACACTGCAATGGATAGAAATGAGGAAATAGAGTGAGGTCATTCTACACATGTTTGAAGGGTCGATCTAAAATCTTGAATCTCTGAGAGATACTGTAGAGAAATGACAGAATTTGTAGGTTTAGGCAAGTCAATCTTGAATATATAATGTTGGTTTATACAGATACGCATGCATGCGTGGAAGTTGTTGAAACAGGCCTGTGGCAATAGCAAATTGTGAGAAACATGGTCTGACAAACGCATAGCACAGGCAAAAAATATTTGCCCATCTACTTGAAAAAAACACGTGATGCAAAACCACTTCAGAATATGCAAACCTACAGTATGAACCAACCAGTTGCTAACCGCAGAATCCCTTCCCAACCTTTACTCCATTCCGCAAATTTCCTGTCCACAGCATTTGGGAAACCGAAGCGAGGCAAAAGTAGTCCTGCCGGCAAAATTTCGGCGTCTTGAGACGATGGTTTCCCCCCGCACATGGAAAATCTTGGATACCCTGCAAATAAACCAAAACTGCCTGCTTAAGTCAGTTACCTATATCTGTTATCCATACATATATATATACAGTATATACATATAACTATAATATTACAAAATAGATATTATATATATATATTATTAAACAAAATATAATGTTATATATATAATATTATATATAAAATTTAATGTTATATATAAAAGCTAATGTTATATATATATATATCTATATAATATTTTATATTAAATACACTGTTATATGTATATATATAGATATATATATATTATATTATATATATTTATATATATTGTACATACATATTATATGATATATTATATATTAGATATATTGATTCATTTCATTCTCAAAGGATTAAGTTGATGAGCCACAACCTGCACCGTCCCATCCGCGGTCCTCCTGCTTCACCACGTCCTCCCCCAACTCTTTGGTGACGTGTTTCCTCGCTAGGCTCGTCGACAGAGGGATGGGGTGACAGGGGCATTTTCGGATTTTGGATATCTCTCTCTCTCTCTTTTTTGGCACATATAATCATACATATATGTATAATTATATACATATATAATATATTGTATATTGTATATATTGTATATATTGTATATATTGTATGTAAATATAATATAATATAATATAATATTAAATTATATTAAATTATATTTACACTTTCTCATTCTGAAAGATGACTCAAAGGTGTTTGCGCACGAACATAATAAGCGCGAGGTCGAGTTTGCAAACGGCGATTTTGGATTGGCGCAGTATTCACCCAAGCCATTGGTCATTCGGTTGAAGCTGGTGATTCCTAGGCTTCCGTTTGAAAAACATGGGTCAAAGATGTTATGTTACTATTTGTTGGTGATAGCCTTACAGTATCATTACTACATTACCTTCTGGTAAACTAACATAGCTATTGAAAATGGCCATAGAAATAGTGAGTTTTCCCATTATATAAACATGGTGATTTTCCATAGTAACGTCAGTTATGTTCGTTTACCAGAGGTTATGTTGGAGTATTGGGATACCAGTGGACTTCAGTGGACAAACAGCTATTTGTCGTAATGGCAACCGTCCATCCAATTTGCCAAATCTATCAATGGCATTTCGACAAGGACCCAGTGAATTATTGGTCGGCAAATCTGCCAAGATGCAAGTTGAACACTATGAAAGTAGCAGCAATTGCCAGAATGGTAAAAGTCTACTCCCGCCATCTTCTGCGGCTTTGTCCACTTAATTTCTGATCTCTGACTGTCAAAACCCAATGTTTGTCGAGACAAACACTTGGGAATGCCCCCCATGGTTGGATCCCTGAGGGTTCAAGTCCGTTTTTAGCTTCCATGTCCCAACAAAAATCATCCATCCTCCAAATTCTGAGATCAGTTGGTAAAATGCACCATTTTCCATGTTTTCATTGTTGAACATCTATATCCCCAGTATCCCCGCTATCCAAAAAAACCGTCGCGTCTAACGCCGCAGTTTGAAGCGTCAAATGTGCCACGCGCAGACCTACTTGGATGTCGTCCCGCAGTTGTTTCGCCAGTTCCCTGAGGCCTCCATTGGTCCGGCAAGTCGTGGCGTTTTTGAAATGGTCAAGTCATGGTCAGTGAAAATGATCATGAATAGTGACCATTCATTGCAATGATATTATTGATGATCAATGGCTAATCAATGGTCAATCAATGGTTACGGTTCATGATTCATGATGGGACAATTGGACCCGTCATTTACATTGGTTCTCATGCTACCAAACTTGGCAGTGGGGAAGATCTCAGTTTTTCCAACTCTGGGGTGCGTCCCAATCATCCCTGTGGTTAATAACTGATGTATGGCCCAGGTAGTATATAGTCCATATTAAAACGGATATATTAGTCAATAACTGATGTATAATTGATATATTCTACTACGTACAACCAGGGAATAAAAACAATGCCTATCACTCACTTACCAGCAACCGGATACTTTTCTTCACATGTTTCCCCGGGAGGGAAATGGAAACATGACAGAAATAGAGATGTGATCTAGAAACCACCAGGAACTTTACATGCATAGAGATTGTGTATATATATATAACTATATATATATATATGTATAATGTATATACCCTCTGGTAATTTAACATAGCTCTGAATTGCAAAATCAATTTGTAATAGGCAAATCATCGTTTTAATTATCTATTTTCATGGGCATTGTCTTCCATAGCGACGTTGAATAACCACTCGTTTTGCACCTGAATTCACGCCAGTGGCCGCATGATGTGCCAAACCGTCCACGCAATCCACACAGGGAATGGCCAGCAACTGCTGAGGCACGGTTCGCTCCTGCGCGCAGGAGCGCTGGAGGGCTGAGCATCATTGGGTTGAGGTATATTAGGATATATATACACATGATCACACATGTATGGATGTATGTATATATGTATGTATATATGTATGTCTGTATGTCTGTATGTCTGTCTGTATGTCTGTCTGTATGTCTGTCTGTATGTCTGTATGTGTGTCTGCATGTATGTCTGTATGTATATATGTATGTCTGTATGTATGTATGTATGTATGTCTGTATGTCTGTATGTCTGTATGTCTGTATGTCTGTCTGTATGTCTGTCTGTATGTCTGTCTGTATGTCTGTCTGTATGTCTGTCTGTATGTCTGTATGTGTGTCTGTATGTATGTCTGTATGTCTGTATGTATGTATGTCTGTATGTCTGTATGTCTGTATGTCTGTCTGTATGTCTGTATGTCTGTATGTCTGTATGTATGTCTGTATGTCTGTCTGTATGTCTGTCTGTATGTCTGTCTGTATGTCTGTCTGTATGTCTGTATGTGTGTCTGTATGTATGTCTGTATGTATGTCTGTATGTCTGTCTGTATGTCTGTCTGTATGTCTGTCTGTATGTCTGTATGTGTGTCTGTATGTGTGTCTGTATGTGTGTCTGTATGTATGTCTGTATGTCTGTATGTCTGTCTGTATGTCTGTCTGTATGTCTGTCTGTATGTCTGTCTGTATGTATGTCTGTATGTCTGTCTGTATGTCTGTATGTATGTCTGTATGTCTGTATGCCTGTATGCCTGTATGTCTGTATGTCTGTATGTCTGTCTGTATGTATGTCTGTATGTCTGTATGTCTGTATGTCTGTATGTCTGTATGTCTGTATGTCTGTATGTCTGTATGTCTGTATGTATGTCTGTCTGTCTGTATGTCTGTATGTCTGTATGTCTGTCTGTCTGTATGTCTGTCTGTATGTCTGTCTGTATGTCTGTATGTGTGTCTGTCTGTATGTGTGTCTGTATGTATGTATGTATGTCTGTCTGTATGTCTGTATGTCTGTATTTGTGTCTGTATGTGTGTCTTATGTATGTCTGTATGTCTGTATGTCTCTATGTCTGTATGTCTGTATGTCTGTATGTCTGTCTGTATGTCTGTCTGTATGTCTGTATGTCTCTATGTCTGTATGTCTGTATGTCTGTATGTCTGTCTGTATGTCTGTCTGTATGTCTGTCTGTATGTCTGTCTGTATGTCTGTCTGTATGTCTATCTGTATGTCTATCTGTATGTCTGTCTGTATGTCTGTATGTCTGTCTGTATGTCTGTATGTATGTCTGTATGTATGTCTGTTTCTGTATGTCTGTATGTCTGTATGTCTGTATGCCTGTATGCCTGTATGCCTGTATGCCTGTATGCCTGTATGCCTGTATGCCTGTATGCCTGTATGCCTGTATGCCAGTATGTTAGTCTGTATGTCTGTATGTCTGTATGTCTGTATGTCTGTCTGTCTGTCTGTCTGTCTGTCTGCATGTCTGCATGTCTGCATGTCTGCATGTCTGCATGTCTGCATGTCTGCATGTCTGCATGTCTGCATGTCTGGCTGTCTGTCTGTCTGTCTGTCTGTATGTATGTATGTATGTATGTGTGTATGTATGTATGTATGTATGTATGTACATAATCAAAATAAAACTGAGACTTAAACTTGATTAATTATGAGGTTGGTTGATGATGAACATTTTTGTCTGATGTGAAGGGGATATACTGTAATACAATCGGAACCTGATCCGGAAACCTGCTGTAAACGAACCAAACAACATATCAGGGGTTTGTCATGTTAACTACAGCAAATTGGGGTGTTTCATATGTTTGGCAGTTTATTTGTGCATTTATGTATCTACGCATGCATGCATCATAAACTTACAATATACTGTGTATACATATACACTTTATTTTGATACTATATGGAAGTAGACTGTGAGAGCGATTATCATAATCCAGAAGAGTAGTCGCGGTGATATTTTCATGTATACGTATTTCTCTGTATATGCTAATACTCACAAATCTTGATATCACATGTGCATATATACAAAATTCAATGTACATGGGTACATTAAATATGCTTATACTTACCCTGGAATAGAGATGATATGGGATTTTCAAAGATATTCCCATTTTGGTGAGGAGTTTTCGAATTTTCCATGCTCTATCTCCAGGATCAACCGATACCAGGAGACCTCCCCCGAAGTCACCGACTTCGTCGATGTCCTCCGTGTTGGACTCACCGAAATGCTTCAAAATTTTCAACATCTGTGGTTCAGTCCCTGGCTCAAGCACAACTCCACTCACACACACATATGGATACATATGGTAAATGGCAAGTGGTAATTTATAGTGAGTTAACCATGAAAACGGGGGTTGAACATGGTTGAACGATAAACATCTAGGGATCCATGCTAAACAGAACTAGGCCAATGAATCGGTTTATGTCAACCCACACGTTACACCCTGGAGAATCGATGACTGCAAAAAAGGGGGACATTCAGAAAGATTAGACTCCCCAGATGGTAGATTAAATGATTAACCAATGGACAAATAAAACGTCACTTTCAGCAAATCTAGGTAGAAAAAAATCGATGCTTTGGATGCGTTGGGTGCTTTTCCCCTGCGGTTCCTGGTAACTGGAGAAATAATCCAATCATCCTCCAATCATCCCCAAGTGCTTGACTCAAATCAGCTGCGTTTGTCACAGGCTACCCCAAAAAGCCATGGATGAACACAATATATGACAATTGTCAATCAATCAATCAATCAAATCAAATCAAATCAATCAAATTAAATCAAATTACTTTACTTCGTGTGATCCCCACCATGTCATTTTTACGTTTTGTTACTGGCAAATCTTCTGACATTCTATCTGGCATATCTTCTGGCATTCTATCTGGCATTCTATTCGGCATTCTATCTGGCATATCTTCTGACATCCTATCTGGAATTCTATCTGGCAAACATTCTGGCCCTTTATCTGGCATACCTTCTGGCACTTGATCTGGCATTCTATCTGACATATCTTCTGGCATTTTATCTGGCATATCTTCTGGCATTCTATCTGACATTCTATCTGGCATATCTTCTGACATCCTATCTGGCATATCTTCTGGCAAATCTGGCATTCTATCTGGCCTATC
>Ga0126342_10010240_pt1 | contig 16768 bp, 10 predicted proteins | sample Cyp1metagenome_FD_92528 | JGI IMG/M metagenome (GOLD analysis project Ga0126342, IMG submission 92528) | Coral microbial communities from Lord Howe Island, Old Settlement Bay, Australia - Cyphastrea 1 metagenome | ecosystem: Host-associated > Invertebrates > Cnidaria > Coral ... | reverse complement strand
TATACCTAAGTTATATACCATGGTTAAATACCATTTATAGATGGCCCATGGTTAATTTATACCAGTTATATACCATCGAGGATACCTCTGGTAATTTAACATAGCTATGGAAAGATCCACCATTTTTCATGGGAAAATCCACTATTCCTATGGCAATTTTCAATAGCTATGTTTGTCATAACCAGAGGGTTCAACCAGTTATATACCATTTATACCTAAGTTATATACCATGGTTAAATACCATTTATAGATGGCCCATGGTTAATTTATACCAGTTATATACCATCCATGGAATTTCCCCCTGAAATCCACTTGGACCAAGGTTCAACTGACTGCTGCCTGCGCCTATGGTGGCGCCAATCGACGGGATCAAGAGTGGGTTGGGAAGCCCAGCCTGACCACGGATGGGGAAGGGGGTCACATGGATATGGGATTTATAAAATGTGGGTTTCCTAAAATAGCCCTACAGTTATGGCCATTTATGAGTTTAATAACTGGTTATTTCTATGGGATTATTCTATAAATGGGGTTATAAGTAAGTACTTATAACTGGCATTTTGGGCCAAAACTGTAGATCATCTATTTTCGTAGGGTTTTCCATGAAATAAACCATCCATTTATCCCCAGGAACATCTTGTCGAAACCACTGGTCGCAGACTGCGACCTCGGAGCAATCAAATCGCCCCAGTTCTGGATGATCCCCATATGGGATTGACGATAGGAATTCAACATAATTCAACATCACTGATCATCCTAGTTGGGGATCTTACAGTGAAGAAATTCCGCCCAGTTGCGTACTTTCTGGATTTGCCGAATGTGGATGCTTGTTGATGGAATCCCATTCCGATATGCTGTATGTATATGTATGTATGGAATGTTGACATGTACCCTTAAATAATTGCCCAACTGTTAAAGATTGGACAGAACCAAATAGCATATTTGGGGGTGAAGTTGGGGTTATAAATGGCTATATGGCAGATATAACCATAGTTGTAGGTGTTATATCATGTTATATCCCAACTGGGAGATTTCAGAATGGTTAACGCTTCCGAGTATGGGTTCATCCGCTATAAATGGGGCAATCTATTGGACATATGGCCATGTGTTTAGCATGCTTTCCGGTTCAGCACGTGCAAGAGGAGAAACATGTTTTTCCTGAAAGATCCATGATACGTGGATGAATGTTAAAAAAAAATAAAAACAAAACTGAGGCATTATCCTCATGAAGTCCTTACCGACTATCTTGCCTCATGAAGTCCTTACTTACGAAAGTTTACTATGAAACTTCCTAATACTTACGACGACTATATTTGTATATGTGTATTGAATCCGTTTAAAACAATCTCAATCTATACCTGTGATTGTGGTGTAAGAGTACTAAAGCGTTACATCCCATTTTTTATCACCAGTTCTATTGGCTCAATCCCTGATGTTTAAACCTCCAGGAAGCTGTGTTAAGCAACACATTCTTTGTTGCACACCTTATTATATGAAACATAGCCATTTTAGTTGCTTGAATCTCAATTGTGGTCAGTCAAATCAATGTTTGTATCGTTATTTGAATTTAAGCATTATGTTCCACTATGTCCCACTATACAATCCCAAAGAATCCCAAAGAATCCCAAAGATATAGCTGGTATACGATGTACCGAGATGATATCCCATTATAGTTGAGTAAATCCCGATATCATCCCATATTTTATAACTATGGTTATGTATCTATAATAATCCCATATAATCCCATATTAAACGATATTTGGTTCATCTCCCCCTTTCAACGCACGCCTTTCGAGGCAATCCAGCAGGGGCCCGACTGTTTGATCGCCACCCCCGGGCGCCTCAATGACTTCGTCCAGAAGAAACAGGTCTGTTCGGGCGCCCATTGCACGGTGTGGTGCTGGGAAGCTGGGCCAGGTCGGTCCAGCTGGGATTTGCCAAAGAGGTCGGATTTTTTACCGGGTAAAAAGTGGCGGGTTGATCAAGGACATGTGTGATTGAGGAAACAAAAGTGGTTGGTGTTTTTTTTGTTTCCCATTTTTTTGGGAATTTCATCATCCCAACTGGACGAACTCCATCATTTTTCAGAGGGGTAGGCCAACCACCAACCAGTAAAAACCAGTCAATAGAAAGTTATGATAAATCCAACTATTCCCGGGGAATCCCAGGGTTGCACATCCAACCCAGTTGCAGTGACCGGGGGATGGTGCAGATCGGTTTGGTTTTCGTGATCCTCCCAGTGGGTGTTGGTTTCAGGGTGGCTACATTGGGAAACTAGGGCCACGCACATTGTTGACACACATACCATGCATCCCATAGAATATTCCACAGAAATTACCTACCAAAAGATATCACCCTTCATATCACCATAACCATACATCATATAAGATCATAGAACCACCATTTTTCGGTGTAGTTAATTAACCACCATGTTTCCAGAAATCACCCGTAATATCACCAGAACTTAAGAAACACCATTTTGGTGGCTTCACCGTGTCCATCTGAGGGCTGGATCAAGTGAGATTTGCGATCATCGACGAAGCGGATCGAATGCTTGTGGGGGTCCCGTGGGGTCTGACCGGCGGCACTTGGAGATGACTCGATATGTCTCATGCCCCCTTTTAAAATGGCCACGTGGAGGTTTCCTAAAATGGGGGTACCTCCATCCATTTTAATAGGAGTTTCCATATAAACACATAGAAATTATATAAACCATCCATGTTTCCAGTAACGAAGCATTTTCCCTTGTAAACCAGCTGGACCCCCATGACGAACTGGAACACGTGGTCACCATCCTCCCAGGACATGGGTTTTGAGCCGCAGATCAAGCAGATCTTGGATGAGGTTCATCGGATCGTCGGAGTGGCGAAGGAAACAACGCAGAAAAGATGTCGCCATGGGAAAATATGGTATAGATGGCCCATAGAAATAGATGATTTATGAGGATTTACCTATATTGAAAATGGTGATTTCGGTGAGGTACCATCTGGTTATGACTAACAGTTTGCCATGGAAAGATCATGAAAGATCCACCATTTTTAATAGGTAAACCATCTATTTCTATGGGCCATCTATACCATGGCTATGTTAAATAACCAGATGGTAATGTGGGTAAAACATGGTAACACAATTTCATGTTTACCATCCTCAAGTCATCACCATAAATAGATAGGTGGTATAAATAGACCACTCCCAGTCATGGGTGGTGATATTTTCTAATTTGTTTTGCCCACATTACTTGATATAATTACTGGAGATAGATAATCTGAGATATTTCATAGGCTGGTGACCCTGAGCTGTTTGGTCGACAGTTTGATGATGTTTGATGAGTAAAAAAGAACCACCTTCTGGGTGTCTGAAACAGTGGGTTGTTCCACCAAAACGTTGGCGTTACGGCCACCCCTTTGGAAGAGTTGGGGCCACGGGAAAATCTCTGCAGCAAATTGGAGGCTTATAGATGGGAAAATCATCGAACTAAACGATGGATATGTTCTATTCCGATGCCTGATTACTAGAGGGTCAATGGGAATCTGTTGATGAAGCAATGGATTTGATGTCTACCCCAGTTTGGAACAAACCAACCGGTAAATTGAGGGGTGGGGAGTTTTACCCACCGAACATCTGAGATTTAGCAACAAAGCTGTGCTGCGAACAAACCACTACCCAGCAAGAACAGTTGGGTGATATTTGGGTAATCCTGGGTAAATCAGACGGTACAGAGTAGGTCAATGTTCTTTTCTTGCTGTAAATGAAAAAATATAATACCTACTCTCCGAAAAGTTACTCCGGTAATTTAATATAGCAATGTAAAAACATGTAAAAACACAATTTTTAACAGGTAAATGTTCGAACTACATGGACCATCTATGCCATAGCTGCATAGCAAATTACCACAGGGTGAGTCTTAGCTTTTTATTGTCGACCTTTCAAGGGTGGAAAAATTGACCGGAACATCCATGCGTGGTATATCTACCCATAGTTATTCACATGTGTCAAAATGTGCTAGTACCATGGATTCTGAATGGGATTTTGTTTCACTCAAATGCAGGCAAGTTTATTCAACTTGTTGTATTTTCTTCAACTTGTTCGCAAACATTGAAATCCTTAGCCTGCCATGGTGATTTTTTCCAGACTTGGCAGCCGGCCGGGAGGATCCCAGCCGGTGCAAGCCTTGCGTTTGTTTGTTTCACTGGGATTTTTTTGTTGTTTCACTAATCATGTTATTTGAATAATGGGATCCCAGTGAATCATAGTTTTTATATAATTATTACTTTAATTTTTAATTACTGGGATTTTAATGTTTCAGTTTACTTATTACTGGGATTTTTTACTGGGATTTAAGTTAATGTTTCCTCATCCTGTAATGGATATTAATGGATCCCATATTATTCACTCATGATTTTATCCCGGTTGTCAACCAGGGTATCTCCAATGTCAGGTCCCTTGGGCCGAGCGGCAGACCTGCATGTTCACGGCCACGTGGCCACAGGCCTTCACCAAGGGCAGAACAGGGGAATCGCGGCAAGTTGGTAAAGAAGAACCAGGGTATAACCAGGGGAATAAAAGTAGTTCACCAACTTAGGAAATTCGATATATGTCTAGTTGGGTATATTGCATTGGGGTATATTGGGGTATATGAGACATCGAACTAGTGGGGAATTTAAAAGCAACTTTCAACTGGGGGGGCACCAGCTTGAGTAGACTCGGGATATAATGGAATGATCATACGCGGCAAGTGAAACCCCAATATGAATGGGGCTTTGAATGGGCACGTCATTGAACTAAATGGGACCATGCTAAATGGTTGTTTTTCACTCACACCATGTTTGATTACCAGAGAGCATGGGAGCAGTTTTCAAACAATGTTGTTGGTTCATATAGGTTGAGGATTGCACTATCCCAAAAATACATATGTGGAATTCCGGAAATTTGAGGTACATATCATCTATAATATCCCGTTTCCTATTCTATTGGGGACCCCCCCAATTTCCATAAAGTAAATGGTGTTTTTTTATCCCAAGCAACTGCTAGTGACTATGACTGACTGTACTGGTTGTATCTATGGTTCAACTTACAACGGTTGTAGCTCTGGTGTAGTGACTATGTCTCCGGCTTGACCTTGGAACGATTGGCCGGCCACGATTGTAGCTCTGGGGGCAACTGACATGTCCTTTATGAAATGATGGCTGCATGAAGCGAACATCAAAATTACAACCAATTGGTACCCTCTGACAATCGAGCATCGCCAGAGGAAAATGGCCATGTTTGCTAAATCAGCTACAAGTGGGTTATTTTCCATGGCTATATTCAATCGCCAGGGGTAAATCTTGTGCCAAACCGGCCCTTCGAAACGTGACCCCCCAATAATATACGTATGATACATATTGATTAATAATGGTTAATAAACGGTTAATACATGTTAATAACCCAATAATATGTTGTTGGAAAACTTTTGAAAACCCTTAATGAACCCTGGATAAGGTCTGAACGAAAGTCGGTCCTTTGATCGTTGGGGAAGTCACTACTTGGGAGTTCTCCTGCAGGAGTGCAAGAAGTTGGCCGAGACCTACATCAGGGACCGACACAAGTTTTTGGGGGTCCACGAACAACGGGGCAATGGAAGGGCAATGGAAGGAGAACAAAAAATGGATACATCATGGAAATATTTTGTGAACATTAATAATGGATATATGAGGATATAGCTGAACATAGTTTTTTTTGGCGGTTGAACATACTTGAATATCAATGAATAAAATGGAAATATCATGGAGTATAACGGAAATATATATCATGTCTATGGGATGTTACGGATAGTTTCACACAGTGCATTTTTGTTGCCATTTTGTTAAGGGGAAATACTTCATATTTAGCTAAGATTAATGTTGTTTTTGGGCGTAATTCACCAACATCACTGGCTTCTCTTGAGATAAGGATACCAAGGTCCGGTGTTTGGGGATGCCCTCTGTGGGGGATTCATCCGATTCATCCTTTGGGACATATGGATATATATATATATATAATATACCCTCTGGTAATTTAACGGAACTATTGAACACGACCATTTATAGTGGATTTTCCCATTAAAGATGGTGATTGTCCATAGTTATGTTAGTTTACCGGAGGGTATATATATATTATATTATATATTATAGATGGACTTCACCAACCAGCATGTTGTTGAGATAGAACATGCAAACATGACACAAAAAGCTATGATATGATAAGGAAGAACACATCATAGTGGGACAAAACTATTTTGGTTCGCACGTATGGGGTGACAATATGTGACAATTCCTTTTTGAATGGCGCATCTACTCGAGAAAAATGGGAACTTACTCCCTCAGTAAGAAATGTAGGTTATTCAGGTTATTCACTCACTTTATTCACTGAAATAGAAATTGGGACCATCACCCAAGAAGTTACAATGCACTGGTCATCGGAGACAGAGGATACATGTTCAGTATTCAATCAAGCGTTTTGAAAAGTCGATGTTGGGCAAAATCAGAATTGCAATTGAAATGCCTACATAGTGGATTCCAAAATGAACACTAGTTGGAATTCTATGACATTAACCATGGAAATAGTGAATTAGGAATGATTAGGATTTATGATTTTTGGTCAAGCCTAGTAGTTTATGATTGGTTTCATGTCATGTGACTAAGGACCTAATTTCTGGGATCCCCAGTGACTTGAGCAGTGGTCGACCCCTGGTTAATCGTTACATGCCTTACTGGTGCGTTTTACGCAGGGAATTTTTGGGAATGATCCATGGATCATCACTAGTAATTTCATCATCCCAGCAACCCATCCAGCAACCCATCCAGCAACCCATCGTAAAACGCAACGCACCAGTAAGATGGTTGCTGAGTACATGGGATACTACCCCCCCCAAAAAAAATGGGGACTACCCTCTGGTAATTTAACATAACTAATTATGTAAAATCACCATTTTCAATGGGAAAATCCACTATTAATGGTAATTTTCAATAGCTACGTTAAATTACCAGAGGGTATCTCCATGGGAATCCCATTCAGCAGGCAGGTCCTGAAAACCTTGGTCCTGACAGGATCCAGTCCAGATCCAAATAGGCGCTGCGCGGTGGTGTCGCTGGTTTTCGAGGGAAACTGGACAGATTCATCGCTGACCCCAAGATATCCAGTTGATCAGTTGCTGTGGAAAAAATCGATCAGTCCCGTAGTGTGAGACGAACAGAACTTGGAGATTTTATACATATAGGAGAAATGATGGTGAATCCCAGCTTCAATCCAGCCGTCGGCAACGGCAGTCGTTGGGGAATCCCCTAGAATCGTTTTGGGGAATCCGCCCCGTCTCCAGTCCAGTCGGATTCACGGAAAGAAACAGGGCTCAGCGGCTGACCATAAATCAAAAGCTGGATGGAACAAGCACGAAGTGGGGATATCTCCAAGGATTCACCAGCAAGGGCAGTATTAAAGGCTGCGAAATTTCTTGATCGAGACGACAAAAAACAAAAAAAGAACTGATGGTTGGTCCAGACAATTGAATTTCATCAGTGCGGAGGGTTTCAACTTGTAGAAGAGACATTTTCTTAAGACTCCACATTGAACAATGGGGTTTTTCATGCGGGCGGAACTATTGTGTGTTCATCTATAATGTCTAAACCATTCTAAACCCATTTGGGTTGGGTAAAGCCCCATATTGCAGCAATAACACGATCGGTTGGTATTTTCAAAGCTTCGAAGTCTCCGCATCACTAGACTGATACAATCTGATGGGATCATGGTGATTCGGCATTTATTCATTTGTTGTTACAAGTTTATAGTTATGTAATGTAAATGGTTTTCGATTTCATACCCAGGCAAAAACACATAAATAAAATGATTTACATAGCATCATAACTATAAACTAAGTACTTCTATTGTCACCAACCAAACTTATCCCCATGATTTATATAGGATTAACCTCGATTTTTTGCTGTATATCATGAAATATCACCAACATTCACCAACGATTCTTTGGCCTCGGCAACAACAAAGTTCCCATGAGTTATATTAGGAAACCTGGAAACCTCCACGAAATATCACTATATCAATCTATATCATATTGTATCACCAACTATGGCTCACCATCAACGTCGGTAGGTTCGGGTGAGATCACTACGAACAAGAACATCCTGCAGCACGTGAAGATGGTGGACGCCGAGACGGACAAGATCGAAGCGTACTGCCAGCCTGGCTTCGTGCGCCGGTCGCCTGTGCTCCTATGGTGATGGGGTAAGTTTGCACGAAAAGAACACGTAGTAAAAATGCCATCGAAATGATAAGGTTGATATAAGAAGTGAGCCTTGGTAAACTGACAATAGCTACGGATATCATGATTTTTGTTATGGGTAATTCATAATATATATATATATATACATATATATATATACAGGCATATATGGGCCATGTTACCATGTTCCATAGCTATGTTAGTTTACTTGAAACTCATGGTTATTTCTGATGAATCTCTGGCATGGTCCTGCAACGTTGAGGAAATGGTGAGTGAGATGAGCGAAAAATACCTGGCTAAACTGGGATTTTTGGCATTGATTTCATGTTAATTATATAATAAGGAATTATAATGTTAATATCAAATGGTTAAACACCAACCATGCTTCAACCAGCTATAGAAAATTGCCATTTATAGTTGATTTACCGGTTAAACATGGTGATGTTCCATAGTTGTGTTAGTTTACCAGAGGGTAACATTGATTTGGGAATATCATTGAATCTACTCTAACCAATGTAATAGGCTATAGTGGTATTGTTTCTCGATGTTTCTTGCTCATGTTTTTTTGTCCCTGGTCTCAAAAAATACGTGTTCCTCCCTATCGAACGAATCATAAGTTGGGGTATCCACCGTGTTTGGACACAGCAATATACGATAATATAGACTTAGATTTGCTCAAGATGATTTTGTATGTTTTCGAATCGGCTCATTCAACAATTGTTGAACCTAGCGGGGATGTGGCCTTGTTGTTTGTTTGTTTGGGCCATCTTGAGCAAATGGGCCATTCCCATGTCTATTCCGAAAGTCTTAAATTCATCAATTTATAAATGCAACTGGTTCCAAGAGCTGGCTCTTCTTTGTCCCAGATGAGGCCTGGGGCAGGACGCACAGCCACTGCATATGGGCTGTTCCCAAGTTGATTGGGTCCCAGAAAAAGAATGGATGGTTTCGGAGCCTGAAAAAAAATACCTTGCTGTACTTTGACACTTTGATTATTGGTCTTTTGCCTAGATGGATACTGGAAACGAAAGTTTCGGCAAGGGATGAACGGACGAAAAAGAGATAAACTCTGTGGTGGTGTCAAGTAGATATGTTAATTTCAAGCATAGCAATTGGATATACAATTTCTATTGTGATGATGATGCTTGAAATTAACATATCTACCCTCTGGTAAACTAACGTAACCATAGAAAATCGCCATGCTATAGCTGGATAAATCCACATAGGTCCACTATTTAACTATGGTCATGTTCAATAGCTAGCTGTTAGTTTTACCAGATGGTATATCCATTAATATCCCAGTATTATCCCATCATTATCCCATGATCATCCCTATTTTCGGCCATATTAAACCATAGTAAACCCATTAAACCTCCATTAGTTTACCAGACATCCCTATTTCCCGCCATATTACCCTCTTGTAATTTAACCTGGCTATTGAAAATGGCCATTTATAGTGAATTTACCCATTAAAAATGGTGATTTTCCATAGTTATGTGGCTGTTTACCAGAGGGTAAACCATGGTAAACCAGAAAATGGATGATGATCCCACGCCCGCGAGTTGGGCTCATGGATGATCATCCCAGAAGAGCCGAAGAGCAAGACTTGACAGCAACATACGAATCACTACCTTCTGGCGATCAAACATGTCTAGCTGGAAAATCCACCATGTACCAATATATATATATATGTATATATATACGTATATATATATATATATATATTATGTATAGATATAGATATAGATACTATTTTGTTTATACTTGCAAGACATCCATTTAGTGAATCTAGTGCGGTTTAGCATGGAAACAAATCTGATTCCCATGGATTTCCCCATGTTTTCCCATTCAAAGCTCCCCCTGGTGCCCGGGGCCGGGACTTGCCACGCCGGTTTTGCGCCAGGCTCAAGGAGATCTTGCGTTCGCTGTCGCCGGGGGGCAACTGCTTGGTCTTCTGCAACTCCAAGAAGTCGCTTGGGCCGAAAGGTGGTGATGCTGGTGATGTTATGTGATAGTATCATGGGGAAAAAACATGTTACCCTCTGGTTATGACTAACATAGCTCTATTAAAAATTGATGGCTCATAGAAATGGATGGTTTACCGTTCTTAAAAATGGTGATTTTCCATGGCTATGTTAAATAACAAGATGGTAATGCTAATGTTAATCGCCATGGAACATATGTCTTGGGATTTGTTGAAGGTATACCCTCTGGATCATCATTTTGTAGTGGGTAATAGTGGTTAATAATGGTTGATAATGGTTAATAATTGTTGAGAATGGTTAATAATAATGGTTACCCTCTGGTTATGACTAACAGTTCGCCATATGGTATAGATGGCCCATAGAAATAGATGGTTTACCGGTCTTAAACATGGTGATTTTCCATGGCGAACTGTTAAATAACCAGATGGTAATGCTAATGTTAATCGGATATTGGTGGTGTGATATCTAATGTTTTTCCCGCTTGAACACTTTTTGAAATAGTATCATGGTTATTAACTATAAGATATATCATGATATATATCTCCACTTATATTCCACTAATACTTCATTCGTATTCCATGTGCAGATAAGAAATGTCAGGAAAAAAACAGATGCTACAGTAATAATAATGAGCTTCAGTGACTTCAGGTAGAACGCAAGACAACATGTCAGATTGAATGTCATAAAATCAGAATTTACGTCAGATAGAACGTCAGTTAGAATGCCAAAAGAAGGTCGACATGTTTGTTGAATAAATTGCAAGATAGAATGCGAGAATACACATCCGATAGAATGCGAAAATAAAGGCCAGATAGAATATCAAAATAAATGTGAAATTATATATAGGATATAAATCACAGAATGTCAGAGACTGTTAGGACAAATGTCAGATTAAATACTGGTGGGGATCTTTGGAAGAATTTTACTTCTGTTTTCTTCTGGGGGGCCACATTGGGTTAAATCATATGGGCTGAAACCTGGCAAAACAAAGGGACATGTCGTCGTCCTGGCTTTTCCCAACGGGCAGGAAGTCACTCTGAGCTACGATCCAAAGACAATTAAAACCAGTATTGGTTCAGGGAGAGAGGCTTTGCCAATGCTGGCGTTTCTGAGAGGCTCTTTCATGTGTTCTGGAATGGCCACACTCCAAAGTGTTGCATGTCGACATCGGCAACAGCTACTTGGATTTGTGGAAAGAGACAGCGGCACACTGGTGCACATGTTCCCAGTGCTCTGGAAGGCTGGAATCAACGTCCAAGCGCCATCCAAGAGAGGGTCCAACCGTGCCTTATGACTTGGCTGTTTTTAGGTGGCAACCTCGTAGAGGCCATGCAGACGCGCTGTTCTCGCCGCCTTTCCATGGCTCGTACCTCGCTTGTGGCGGTATGTGCCAATCGCTTGTGGCAGTAAAAACGTTCGTTTTTTACTGCCGCAAGTGATTTTTATCTTACTGCCGCAAGTGATGGGTGAGCCCCTTTCCATACCTACTTGATGCTGCGTCCAAAAACCTTTCTTTTTTTTTTTTTTTTCCGGGTTGGGGCGGTGGAATGGGGCAATAACGTTCTCGCATGTGCAAACCTACTTGCACACCGGCTTGCTGCTACTCAGAAAGAACTTATCTAGCTATAGCATTTGCCCACCTAGTTGACGCTACGTTATATGCACTAAACTCGCGCTTGGGCCCCCTTTTTTTTTCTCATTATCCTTACTTCTCTGGCGTTTGCATACATGCTTAGCGCTATGTTTGAAAAAAAAATACGTTGTTCTTGCGTAGAACATCTCTTGCATTTGCACACCTACTTGATGCTATGTTATTCTTACTTCTCTTGCACTTGCTGCGGACCTGCTTGACTCTACGTTTAAAGGAAACGCCATGGTTTCACACTGTGCACCTACTTGATGCTACGCTATCTTCACTTCTCAACTTTTCCTACACTTGCACTGAACTTCCCTTGCGTGTCCACACCTACATGATGCTACGTTAGAACAACTTCTCTTGCACTTGCGCACCTGCTTGAAGACACGTTCTGAGAACCTTTCTTGCATGCGCACCCTACTTCTTGCATCTTCTTGAGAACTCCTCCTGCCATGGCACACCCGCTCGACACTACGTCATGGCTGTGTTGCTTCAACTTCTCTTGCGGTACTTTAATAGAGATTCTCTAGCACTTGCACACCCAGTTGACGCTACATTATTTGAACTAGCCTTTGATATCCCATTCAATATGCCTTCATGGTTTGGTGATAGTGTTAATACTTTGGAACCAGCGAAACACAACAGAGATCTGTTTTGCAACTGACAGGATGACTGATGAGTGTTCATAGTTAATGACAAGAAACAACACAAACACAGGTATAACATGATATAACTGGGATTCAATGAGATCTGAAAATAGTCTGTGGGACATCACATGATGTCGGCAAAAGATGGTGAACAACGATGGTGTCCTTTTCAAGATAAGTATATTCGGTGTGATGTATATCCCACTAATATGGGTATGGATCAATACCTATTAATACCATTTTTAGTGGGATGAACATCCATTTACCAGCTATTTTGATGTCCACCAGGGGTATAGGGTTTTGACACACTGCCATATCCCATTCAATATGGTTTCATTTGTAGCAACACATGCTGTCTCACTTGTATGACATGACAAACCAACCAAACAAATGCGGGCCGCTGGCTGCTAGGAATTTCTGTGGTAATTTCTAGGGACCCCATGGGACTCCCAGCATTGGCAAATTATCCCTAGAAATTCCACGAATTGGTGATGTGTGATACAACTTATGTCCTGCTTTAATGGTTGGTTTAATAGTGATACAACCAACATGGGATATGCATGGAATATGTTGCAATGGGAAAATAATTGTGATAGATTCTATGAACACATATAACATGAATATAACTTAGTTATATCATATAACTAGCCATGACAGTGATGAGGTTATAGGACCAACCATTTGATGGAGATATGGTGGCAATACAACGGGGATATATCCAGCAATATGATACTGGTATTTGGTTGTGTTTGAAAATGGTTTTAGTATAGATGAAACAGCCAAAGCCAAAATTTGGTGGGAACTGATGGTAACTGGGTAATTCAACACACTTTTGTTCCAATATATATATATATATACTCTATATATATATATATGTGTGTATCCTGATCAGCTAAACAGCTATGGTTGCGTTGCGTAACAGTTTGGGTATCCAAGATGGGCCATGAAAGGATCAAGAATTGGCATCCCCTAGTGAATCACCGACAGTCGACCAGGAAATGTGGCAACGTGGTGTGGGATCTGGAAAGCGACAAGGAACTAGGCACAGGGTGGAACTGGTGTTTCACCGGCTGGGCCAAACATGAGTTTGTCAGATTAGCCTCTGGCAATTTGTCACATAACTATTGGAAATCACCATGTTTAGTGAGTAAATCAACTATTTTTTAATGGCAATTTTCAATAGTTATGTTTGTTTAGCAGAGGGTAACTTGGGGTATGTTTTCTAGTTGCAACGAAGTGAGAACTAATGAATAGTATTTTGAGGCCTGTTTTTGCATATTTTTCGGATTTAAGGCCAACTGTGGTATATTTGGATATTATAAATTGTAAGATTAGACTCACCAACAAACATATTTTTGCATACTTTAGCAGGGTGTATATATATATACATATATAATAATAATTATTATTACTAATTATAACAATAATAATTATATATATATATATATATATATGTATACCCTGAAAGTCTAATGTCGATGTTTACCTACGTATTTGTCCAATGTCGAAGTTTACTCACGCATTTGTGCAAAGTCGATGTTTACTCACCAATGTCGATGTTTGACCCCTTGGTGCAGCAAAAAAAACTCAATTTTTCTACTGTCGGGGATTCATCATCTTGGGCAAACGCCAGCGTAGCGTTTTCATTCGCACCCTAGCTAGGCGTATGATGCCAGCTGTGCGTCCAGTCTCTTTGCAAATTGTGGCTTTCTTTGCCCATCCTGATCAGGGACAAGTAAAAATCATTGTACGGATTCAAGTGCTAAAACAGGTCAGTGTGGAAGATTTTGCCGCTGTACCGTCCCCATATTTGGTGGCACTTCTGTGCCGTTGACATCCGTTGACAACCGATCTGAACACGGAGTTGTTGGGCACACTCTCTTACATCACTTGAATGGATGGTTGGTGAATTACGAACTATTACAATATTATCACCACAACATCACAACCACAACATCACAACAACACCATAAATGAATGAACATTTTTCAATACCCCTGTTAGTTGATATTAGGGTTTATCGCAATAGACTATTGGGAAACCTGACCATTCAACCGGTATAAAAGGACGACCGGCTACTTAGCCACTTCGGTCAGAAGCCCACGAAAGATGAAGCACCTATACGTGTTTTGCGCTGAAAGCCAGCACGCGAAAGGTGCCTGCGTTGCGGGTGGCAGCCAGTGCCTTTGGCGTTCATTGACAATAATGGGCATGACTTCCTTAAGCTTTCGAGCTGGATGCAGGCACTCATACGTGCGTATGCAAACTTGATGGGACTTTCAGCGGAGGCACACCTCCAGCTACCGTGGGGCTCGTCTTTTAGAGCGTGGCAGCGATGTCTGCAATTGCGAGCGAGCCCTTCTGAATTCACTCAGATTGACCGAGAGCTTCGCAGACGGGGACTCACCAGCATCAAAACGGTGAAGAAGTCTCTGGGCTCTGTGGGCCATTTCCGAGGTTTGTTTTAGGTGCGAGGGCGGCCACATGCCTGCATGCTTTCAGCTTGTGATTCTCCGCTGGCGCAAATCGAAAAAAGGACGACATAGGGTTTTCATCACTGCTCGAATGTGATTAGGGAGAACAATGATGGGTGAATGATCCATCACCGATATATACAGGACCTTTAAATGTGGTCAAATTTTTGGATAACTTGCCAATGTTCGGGGACTGTTGATCAATCAATCATGGATTTTTTGTATACCCATCGCAAGGATTCCCATGGTTTTTTTTATGGATCACATCGCAGTCATCCCATGTAGACCATGGCACCGCTGTCCAGTCTTTGGGGGATAGGTCTCACTGCGTTGGACCAATTGATCTTGGGGCGTCATCGAGGTAATATCAGGGGAATGGGACCCAGTTATGACCACCCCCAAAAAAGGGGATGTGACGGAATGTGACGGGTTGGTTGGATTATCGCCATGCTATTCCCATTCTATCCCCATTATACTTGGTTAGATGGTACATTGACCTTAAAAGCATGACTGGGCAAAGGGTCCTGATATCAAATATCAAGAAATGTTCATATTCAACAGAGACACACATGTATCACCATAAACATATTATATATATACCCTCTGGTAAATTAACATAGACCCTGAAAATCACCAAGTTTTAATGGAAACTAGTTTTCCAACCCCTATCTGCCAGGGTCTATGTTAATTTACCAGAGGGTATATATAATATCAGAAATATTTTCACCAAACAAAAACAGGCTCTGTGGTTCCACGGGGCAACAGATGGCAACATATAGCCACGGATTCGACCGGCCCGATGTGGTACCATGGGTAGCAATCCCATCCGGCCTATCCACCTAATAATAAACCTTTGAAGAGATATGCCCCTTGAAAGAGACTCGAACATGAATACATCCAGTGATACAGTGAATTTCAGGGATTCTTGGAGGTCTTTAAGGTCGACCTCTATGTCTTGGAAAAAGAAATTGAACATAAGCAACATCTTTCAATGGGAAGTGGCTATGCAATTTCTGCTTATGTAGATGGGCCACAGAGTTTAACTGATTGTCATTTGCTTGGATCAGTCTGAACATTTGTCAACCCCAATTAATACATGGAACTGAAAGTAGATGGCTCAACTCAAAAACCAAAATACCCATAAGATTGCACCGCGCGCTGAGAAAGAAAACGGCGCTATTTTAGCTGGAACATAAAACGAGTTCCGCCAATTGAAGAAACAATCGCCCTACTTTAAAATGAGAAGGTAGATGGCGCAACTGCCACTCCAGTATAATATGGACATATATATAAGGGTATTGTTAACTAAGTTTACTACATTTCCGATCATTTTTGCTTGTTTATACTGTAGATTACACATGTTTGTATTGTAAATATATTATATATACAATTCCCCTAGATTTTTTATCCTAAAAATGAGTTGCGCCATCTATGCCCCTTAAATCCCATTCAACACGCCAGAAATTTATTTTTCGATGGGTTCAAAAATGAGTTGAGCCATCTATGTCCCTTAAATCGCATTCAAATCTTCAAAAAAATCAATGCAATACCTTGAACATGAGTTACGCCATCTATGTCCCTTAAATCTCATTCAAACGCCAGAAAAAAATCGGTGGGTTAAAAAATGAGTTGCGCCATCTATGTCCCTTAAATCGCATTCAATGTTTTAAAATTTCATTGCAATACCTTGAAAATGAACCACTGAATGTTTTAAAACTGATTGTGGGCAGAATTTATGGATAGAAATCTCATTTTTCAACATATTTTGACAAACATAT
>Ga0126342_10010239_pt1 | contig 16770 bp, 13 predicted proteins | sample Cyp1metagenome_FD_92528 | JGI IMG/M metagenome (GOLD analysis project Ga0126342, IMG submission 92528) | Coral microbial communities from Lord Howe Island, Old Settlement Bay, Australia - Cyphastrea 1 metagenome | ecosystem: Host-associated > Invertebrates > Cnidaria > Coral ... | reverse complement strand
GTCGTGGTTGAGGTCCGGCAGGGAACACTGGGCGGGGATGGTCGTGGTTGAGGTCCGGCAGAGAACACTGTGGATCGCGGGTCGCAGTTGGACGAGGACGACGAGGACGACGAGGACGACAAGTAGGACGAGGAGGACGAGGAGGAGGCAGGAGGCATGACGAGGCAGGAGGCGGCAGGAGGAGGAGGAGGCAACTGACATAAAATCTAACAACCCTCACCTGGCAGGTGGGGAACAACTTTTTATTTGGGGTTACCCCGAATTTTTCAGACACCCATAGTTTTTTGATAATGGGACTTCCAACAATGATATCAGGAAAATGGTGTTTGATACTTATCATCATCCCAAATTAATAGTGATGATTGAGAAAACAAGAACAATGCCATTGTCTTCACTATCATCATCATCATCATCATCCTCAACAAAAACAGAAAAACAACAACATCATAATCACCATGATGAATAGTTCAGACCTGGCATTCCGGACCCAGCAGTTTGGGATTTTCGGACAGGCGGACCTAGAGGGTATTGGCATGTCAAGCGGCTCTGCAGCTTGATCGAAAGGTTCACCCAAATGGCAGAAATCACGAGTGAAATGTCTAGTATTTCGGACTTTTTTGCAGGGTTTGGACATCCATGTTCCATCCTTCGTCCGTATTTCCGGCCTTTCGTTCTGCCACACTTTGGCACCGACAAACGTCTGGCACTGGGCACCAGCTGAGGTCACTAAGCCTCCCTACAAGTCTTCACTGGATGAACTTGCCTCGGTGGAGGTCTGCGACGGCGTCAACAAAGATCCTGCCATTTTTAATTATGTATCGATATGTGGAAAATTGATGAAAATTGGCCGTTCCCAAAAGATAGGAAGATTTCTCAGTCCCCAAAAGGACCCAAAGTTTGAATGCTCTCTTCCGTTTGAGTGCTGAAGTGCTGTGAGTATCATGCAGATGTCTTCACCGTCATGAAGCCTGTCTGTGAGTGGTGATGACTCGTGTTAGTATGCTAGCTACTTGACATCATTCAACACTCGTTGGGGGAAACCACCTTGCAAGTTCGTAAGGCAAATTAATGATAGAGGAGGGATGTTCCATTGCGAATGTTGGCTCACCAGGTTTCACATGAACTACCTGTTTGTAATTCCTGCTCATAGCTGGAAGGCTAAATGTTCGGAAATTGCGGGCCCATCCCTAGTTTTCCCACTTATATGTGTCTAAAACCGGTTGACTGCGTTGCTTGGCTATGCTATGCCACCAGCACTATCACGATTTAGGCCCCTAGGCCCCGAATAGCCTTCACTTCCTAATGTGACCTCATTGGGAGGTACGCAAGAAGATCTAATGCTTAGATGTTTACATCAGCGCTGCATTTGGACCAGCTACAGATGATCGTAGAAATCCTTCCTGTTGGTATCCTGAGTGAGATTTCCATCGGCAATATCTCGATTCTTGTCGGTATTCATGATGAGCTACACTGCGATATTGTTGGTTGGAAGCCCATTGTGGGAACTCAAAGATGGCTAGAAAATTCCCCCATGAGTTTCGATGATTTTTAGCTGAAACTTGGCCATTTATAGATGATGTTCCCATTCATAAAACCTCCATTCATGTTTGATTGAGCCGCGCCAGGAGTCACTGGCCTTCCGACGAAAAGAGTTGTTGGAGGTAGCCCCTAGAGTAAACAGTGTGCGAACTGGGAAATCACCATGTTCAATGGGTAAATCATGAAAAATCATCAATAGGATTTTCCATATGCCATGGTAAAACCATAGCTTTGGCAACTTAAGTGACTAAGAATGGTTGGTTTTACCATGTTTTCTCCATGTTCCTTAGAAACTTGCGAGATGCTCGTCCCAGGTGGCAGCTTCCTTGGGAACAGAGAGGCATCCCAGATGCGGTCCCATGTCGGTCCATGTTTTTTTTTGGAAAGATGGGGCAGCCCTAATTTTTTTCGGATGTTTTTATGTTTCGAAATTATTGGATAATGTTGGGTTTTGTCGTCATATCTGGACAAAGCACAAAAAAAAAGGACATGCTTCCGAAACTAGCTTCAAAGATGGTTTGATTGCATCAGTTCCAACCATCAGATCAGAGACCCCCAACCGAACATCGAGGGAGTTCCCATTTCTCCGGCCAACCGCGCTGTTGTTGCTCAGTACACCCGTGTTTCAGGTTGGTTTACCGCCTCTGTTCTTGGAAACTTGTTTGGTTTGCTGAATCGCAAATTTGGGCTTTGTTCAAAGCCGTCTTTCCAAGAGCCGCTTGAAGGGATCTTGTTTAAAGACACCCGAAAACATTTGGGCGTTTTATTCAGCGATCCATCCTGTGATGTTTCGATGCTGCAGAAGAGCCAGCAGGAACTGGCAGGGTTTGGTATGGACCTTTGCCAACTTCCCTCTCTTGGGCACTGCTGATGGACAGGCGACCTTGGGCTGATCGGACGGCCTGGATTTCTGGGAACCCCAATGAACATAACGAGATGCAATCTATATGTGGATCTATCGGGGGAGAAACTGAATCTTTAGATATATAGTGAATACCTCATGAATATTATATTTAAATCATCTATTTAAATCTATTTAAATCATATGAAAATCCCAAAAAGCTTTGGGATGCGGGGTACCTGAACGAGTACGAGGAGTCGCAATCAGCACCAATGGTAGGTTAACCCTAATGATCTAAAACCAGAAAAATTGGCTTTCTGGACATGGATTTAACCATCATTTATATAGGAAAACCATCGTTTCATAGGGAGAAAACCATGGATTTCACCATCATTGAAAAAGGTTTCAACCATCAAACAGATAGGAAAACCATCCGGAAAATCGTCCAAAAATCAATTGATCGCCTGGGAGTTTTCAGCAATTTTCACAGGAGGCTAGCAGAGCTTCGACCCATAGCTACATTCATAGAATTGGATGATGGGAAAATTTACAGGAAAGCCCTATATTTGATGGTAAAAACCATGGTTTCCGGTTAAGATTTTCCCAACAAAACCAATCCAATGATACATGGGAAATGCATATCCAGTTGGATATCCAGTTGGATATCCAGTTGGCTTCAACCCAGTGAAAAACCCGGCAAGATGAGTCATGCGATGAGCCGCACGAAAAAATTCGCATATGCCATGATTAAAGGATGGTTAATTACATCCTCGTTATATCCATTGTTGGTTTCATCCCATCCCATATGCATATCATCCCCACATGTTCCCTACTTATATGTATCCCAATTACATGGGTTCCCCATATTTATCCCATACATTCCCCGTCTATTGCCCGTGAATTATTGGTTATAATTATATATATATACATTCCATACATATTTTATATATATATACATAGATAGATAATACATATATATATATACTCATCACATGTACATGAGGGCCGTTCAAAAACCCGGTCAAATTGAATATGTCTAAGTTGAAGATGGCTTAAAGAAACCTCGCGTCAAGTATGTGAAAAAATGAGGGTCGCGCAAGAGCACGCAAGGGCGAGCGCAAGATCAAAGGTTACACCCTAATCATTAGTACTAAAATGAATACACCATGCAGGTTGTTGAATCTTTCTTGAATCTATTGCATCATTGATTTTGGTTATTCCCTTGTTTTTTCTGTTGTGCTCAGGGGCGACCTTTGTAGAACATGGCACTGCGATTAATTTGGCTCCAAAACTGGAGCGAGGTTCCAGGGGCACTGGGGAAACAGTGCTCGCCATGACTTGCCCAGAGGGGGCGCCAAAGTAGAACACAAATTCCAGCGACATGGCATTTCCTGAAAGCGGGTCGCCTTTTTCTTTGAGCAAGGCTTAGAGGGGATGAGTTCTTTAAAGGATGCTTGTAATATAAAATATAATAATCCGTGCTCTTTGTGCCCGATATCTTGTGACGCCCGTTTCTCCAGGTCGCACCTACGACAATTTCAGCCGGACAATCATAGGTCGAAAACAGTCTGAAACAACTCTGAAACATTTCTTTTGGCTAGTTTATGATGGGGGAGGCAATCCTGCATTGATTCGTTCACCCTTTTCCTTCTATGGATCCATCCTTCTTCGTAGTGGCTAGAGATACATTTTGTTACTGCTGCCGTGCTTGTGCATTGTGGCCTTCGCGCAGAGCAGTTGCGCGAGTGGTATCGGAACGGCTGCTATGGATGGACTCTGTCACGGCCTGTGCCCATCACACCCATCTCTGTTGTACGGCGACGAGGGCCGGTACCTTGTTTGGACAGAAAAGAACATTTTGTTTATGCAAAACAGCTGCGTAAGCGCAGAGCTCAAATCGTAGAATCGGCAGAAGCCCGTGCGAATCAGCACCGTCAGAAGCATTCGTGTCTGAGTTTCTTGCTTCCAATCTGCTTTGCATTTGGCCAAGCTGTTGATCATGTTGCAGGTAAGCTGGGTCATTTTGAAGCCGGACATGAAAGAGAAGATCATGGCAATGGCATGAGTTCCCAAAAAGCGCGTGCCAACAAAGTCCAGCCATCTTCAATGTGAGCAAGTGCCGGTGGAAGCGTTGTAGCCCGTGAAAAACCACAGGCCGCCTTGCAGCTGGTGGAGAGTGAGCCTCATGAGTCAGAGCCCAGTTCGGCCATTGTACTTGATGAGGATACGGTTTCATGTTTCAAAGATCTCTCATTTCAAGAAGGAACTTGCCGATTACCAGTTTTTCTAGCTCATCCAGCTCCTCCAGCGTTTCTGAAGGTGATGACTGAGAAAATTGCGAAGACAGCAATTTCAAAGGATCAGCACCGCTGAGGATCAACACCGCTGCAGACCAGAGCTCCACCAGATTTCTCCAGCCAGCATCCAGTGCTTCTGAACAGAGATGGCAAGGATCAAAACTGCTACAGACAACGTCTCCACCAGCTAGTCCATTATCCACAAAACTTGCTGACTTTGAGGACCCAACCTTTGTATCACTAGTGGATGACTGTTGTTTGTTCTTTATATTCTCCATTGTTAAGTATGAAATATGCTTACAACCCCAGCCGCGCAAGACCGCGCAAGGGCGAAGCGCAAGGCCGTTAATCACATGAGAATCTAACCTGGATTTCGAACAACCTCCATATATAATATATATATATATATGTAATGTCCTGTCATGTAATGTAATGCAATTCAATGCAATGCAACGGTATGTATTGGTATGTAACGGTATGTAGTGGTATGTAGCGGTATGTAATCGTATGTAATGCTATGTAATGGTATGTAGCGGTATGTAACGCTATGTAATCGTATGTATGGATGCATGCATGCATGTATGTATGTGTACATCATAAATAGAGTTTTATATATATATACATATATATATACATATATATATATATACATACATATATCATCCTGTATATTTACCACATAATATGAGATATTTCTTCTTATTACCCATTCATATTCCCCAGATATTCACCAAGTCGACATGCGCCAGGCACCCGCTGAGCCTCCGTTCCCCAAACGCTCGGATGGCCTGGGGTCCCGCTCCCGCTTTGTGCCCGATGAGGCGTTGGGAAGCGGCCTGGTGGTACACCCAGAATGAGATGATTAGTGACCAAATGATCGTGGGATTATTAATAGTAGTAATGTTATTAATAGTAATTATATAGTAATATAGTAGTAGTAGTAGTAGTAGTAGTGGTAGTGGTAGTAGTAGTAGTAGAAGTAGTAGCAGTAGTAGTAGTAATTAGTAGTATCAATAGTAGTGTTAATATTACATAGTAGTATTAGCACTAATAACCCCTAGTATAGAAGTAATTAATATTAATATCAATAATAGTAATACTATTACTAGCAAGTAATAGTATAGCTATGACTAATAGCGGGAAACTAATACTAGTAACTGAGTACTATTACTAATAGTTATTAGCATGTTTATTTCTGTTTCATTACTATTACTTATTGTTCTTTGTTGTTATTTATTTCTTTTTATTGTTGTTTATTGTATATATATTATTACTCTTGTTATTACTACTACTATTTTTTACTAATATTACTTCTACTACTATTTTTACTACTATTTCTAGTATTATTATTTTAAATATTATGACTATTATTACTATTATTACTATTATTGCAATTATTGCTACTGTTACAGTTTTTACTCTTATGATATCATGACTAGTGGTGAAATGATGGTGGTGATGATGATGATGATTCATGATGGATGATGGATGATGGATGACGATGATGATGATGATGTTGATGATAACGATGATGATGATGGTGATGATGATGGTGATGGTGATGGTGGCGATGATGGTAATGATGGTAATGATAATGATCTTCATCACTTGTTTAACTGTTTCTTTATACTTATCACCTCACCAAAATTCGCATCCATGATCACCTGTGAAGGTGATCACGCCCCACCCCCGCTTCCAAGCCTTCGTGGCCAACATCCGACATCGCAAGGGTGCCAAGGCCATGGGGAAAGAGCCTACTGAACCGCTGTTCTTTGATTTTGATGGTGGTTGAATTGGTTTTTTTAGTTGGATTTATGATGATTGATGAGGATGAACCAAAAACACAGGTGATAGATATATAGATGGTGATAGTAATGGGAAATTCGTTTTGGTTATTTAACATAGTTATCGCATAGATGGCCCAGATAATTTACCTATCAAAATTGGTGTTTCCATAATTTCCATAGCAAATTTTTAAATTACCATAGGGTAAATAGGAGAGTTCGCCATCAAAAATTATGATTTGATGGTGATTAAATTGGGTTTAACCAGCCCAAATGGGGAAATGGTCAAGAGAAATTGTGATTTAAGTGGGTTTAACATGCCAAAATAAGGCGTTAACCAAGAAACATTGTGATTCAATGGAAATATCCTGGTAATTTAAGGGTCATGTAACTGGGCAAATTCTGGATATACCCAGAAATAGGCATTTTAATGTGTAGGATGATGATAATCCATTGGGTTTTATGGGCACCTTGTAATTTTTACGCAAACCCAATGGGAAACACCCTTTCTGGTTGCTGTGCGAAAGAGCGATGTAACCAGCCAAAATGGGGAGTTGTTTTCAAGGAAACAGACGGAAGGTAGCGGCCTCCGCTACAAAATGTAGACAATTCCCAGAAAACTCATACCGTGTCCTGAGAGTCATCCATTCCACTTTGCCTGGGTGCAACGGACTGTTCATTGAAAAATCCACAGGACTACAAACCAGAGCCAGAGGTTTTCCTATAATCAGCAAGCACGGGGGACGCACGTACGTACAACTCCCCAATCCCCAAAAATTAGAATGACCAAGGAAAAATTCAGGTACTGTAATGTTAGTAAAGCACTAAACCATCCCCATAATTTACCCATCTTGGGCGGGATTGAAACCATCACGATCAATCCATATGGATGGTGACATTGCTCTAATAACATTACTTACATCAATTGCTAACCATGATCCACCAGTATTTAGAACCATTATCATTCGAGCAATGGAGCTGATTACTGGGTATCACCATGCATCACCCCATTGATTTGGAGCTGGATGGACCATGATCAACCAGCATTATCCATGACTAACCCCCCAGCTTCTACCTTGCAGACCTGCGCGCTGCTCCCCTTGGCAGCGGATGCCTCGGGATCCTTTGCGCCCAAAGCTGCTGAGGCGAAGTCATGTTGGGTTTTTATGATGGTTTAGTGGTTGAGAGATGTTGTAGTAAGTAGTGGTTCATGGGTGTTTCTTGTGCTTTCATGGTGGTTTAAAAGTTGTTTATAGTGGTTTAATAGTGGTTACTAGTGGTGACAATAGTGGTTAATAATGGTACGTGTCACATGTAGCAATCTGGAAAATCCCCGAACTAGCCATGGAGGTTTAGTTCGCTGGGAAAACCATCTACAAATGGTGGCTGTTCTATTGCCACATTGGATTGCTGGAGAGTATAGCCAATCATAGTGGTTCTTGACAGGGACAAAACCCTCAACGTGGTGATTTTTGGTGGCTGTCAATGGGTCATAAATCTGATCTTGATGGTCCCGTAGTCCCATAAGCTGGTGAAATTTGCTCCAAAGATTCCATTACTGGTTGGTGGTTGAACCCTACCCCTCTGAAAAATGATGGAGTTCGTCAGTTTGGGATGATGAAATTCCCAATATATGGAAAGTCATCAAATTCCATATATTATCCATGTATTTCCATATATTAATCATAATTTTATGATTAACCAATATTAACAATGTTCCAAACCACCAACAAGATGTTTATGGCCTTCATGGGGTTTCTGGCTTCCCATTTCTGGCGCCCAGGTACCATCCCAGAGTCCTTGGGACTTGGAGGACACGCACGTTTGCTGCGCGTCCATGGAAAGTGCCCAAAGATCATCTGGTTGGTCGTTTGGAACATGAATTTAATATTTGTTAATCATAAATATATGATTAATATATGGAAATACATGGATAATATATGGAATTGTATGACTTTCCATATATTGGGAATTTCATCATCCCAACTGACTTTCACTCCATCATTTTTCAGAGGGGTAGGTATACCACCAACCAGTTACGCATGATTCATACGGGATTTTCTTGTGACAACCGGCCCATGAAGCCCTAACTGGGGGAAGCATTTTTCCAAATTTTCACGGCTCTGGACCTTTCTGGCCCAACTTTGGTGACACCACACGCGTGATCAAAAAAGGAACTTTAAAATGACTGGGATAGTTCGGACATCATCCTTTGACACCTTCGCAGGTTAAACTCTGAGAAATTTGGGTACCCAATGAACCCAAATGACCCATCTTCAACTGGAGCATTTGCAACGCTTCGCGGCCACCTTGGACTGCCGAATTTTCGCTCGCTGACCGTGGAACAACCGCCATGCAGCTTGCTTTCCATCGGCTCCTTCCTGGGCTTCCGTGCAGGTGCCATGGGGTCGCGGCTGTTGTTGGAAAATTCTGGGGTGTTTCCATGAATGGTGGGTACCACTAAATGGATGGTTTATGATGGAAAATCCCAAAATAAAATGATGCAAATGGGTGATAGATGGGGTAGCCCTATTTTAGGAAACCGCCATGTAGAATGATTTTGGGGATGAGTTGATTCACGGGGCATCGCCCGGCTCAACATTTTTCAGCTGATGACCTCCATAGTACAGAAGAAAGCTGAAGCTAAAGCTGAAGGTAACTAAACATAACCAAACTACTGGTTGGTGGTTTGGAACCATGGATTTTTTGTTTGACATTCCATATATTGGGAATTTCATCAACCCAACTGACGAACTCCATCATTTTTCAGAGGGGTAGGGCTCAACCACCAACCAGACTAGCTAGAGTGTCTCTTGAGGCCGCCTTTTTTTTCGGCCTTTGTTGGTCAAAGCCAAGGGGTTCCTCCTATGCAGGTCACTGCCATGCCGCTGGCAGAGCGGTATGTCTCTGCGACAACTCTACGAACGCAGCTTTGGTAATGTGTTGGGAAGCATGGGAAGCATCAACCCCGGGGAGGTGAATCTCAACCCCCAAAACACAGAACTTGCGGATTGCGGATCTCAAAGATTCTTAATGTCAACTAATTAGGGGGGTACTCCCCAAATAGTCATTTCATCTGATACTTAAATGGTATCCCCCCAATGAAACAACCTAGGAGTTTATTAATCCAGGGTTGACATTACATTATGATCAGATATCATAAGAATATGATAAGATTCATGCAGCCAAGGTCGTTACCTGTTTGAATGTGACACAAATCCCTAAATGAGGACGTAAATGACATGATCCAGCCACAGCCGATCAGCCTCCTCCCCGTGGATGGCGTGGGTGGTACGAATCCCATGCCCCGTGCAGTCGACACCAGCCACAAGCCATGATTTTGTGGATTCAATGGATTGGAAGGGAAAAAATTATAGCCCTACCAGGATCCTAACGGTGCTGCTATATATGGTGCTCCATGGATCCCATCAATATACCCCCTTAATGTTAGCATATATACCAGCACCATGGATCCTATGGGTAGGAAAGCCTCATATTTCATGGGAAAATGGAGGGTTTCCGGTTAAGATTTTCCCAACATTTTCCCAATCCATTGAGGGATGGAATCACATAAAAAAACGCATCAATGTGGACCATACAGTGGCGGTGTTAAATATGGGTTAATACCGCGAAGCCCGGATCTCTGAACATAGCTCCTGATGATTGATTTGAGGGGGTACCCCCAAAAAAATTGATAAGGAACATTGCAGAACACTTAAAATTTGGTACCTCCTTATGAATAAACTAGGGGGTTGGTAATCCTAGTTTAACACTACAAAGATCCCCTATCAAGAACATCCAGCTCATGGGTTGTTAGTGGAGTGCCCCCCCTTTCAGGATAAAGGTTTGCAAATGGTGTACCACACGCAAAATATACGACTTAATATGATTTATATGCTTCTCATTTCAGAATATCATTGACCTGGGTTTGTATATATGTGTTCCCTGATCCAACGCTTGGTACCAGGTAGATCTACAAGTGAAGGCTATGTGCCAGACAAGTGCACCTTGGCTGCGGTATGGGCCATGCGGCTTTGGCTGCGGTGTTCTTTTGTCAAAATTGGACTAAACTGGATGGTTTTACCTATAATTTACTACCCTCTGGTAAATTCAACATAGCAATGACCATTCATAGTTGATTTACCTATTAAAATGTGCTATTTTCCATAGCAAACTGTTAGTTTACTAGAGGGATCTAGATGGGCAAAATGTGTGGGTTTGAATTTTTGCCATGACAGATGGTATGATGGTGCTGTTTGACTCCCATGTTTTGTCATCTACCTTCCCGCAATGGCCCCATCGATATGTTTCTGAAGTCCAGGTCAGTCGGAAGTGATCTCGAAGTTGGACGACTTATCCAAATCGCTCAGCGCTTCCCAGGTGCGGGTCATGTGCCGAATGGCCTGAGAAAACGGTTGCTGATCAGATACACAAGGACGGTTGCTGATCAGATACACAAGGTGAGGCCCCCCAAGTAATGTTGCTTTATAAAGCCATTGATAGTGATATCCCGGAATTCCCCCGTAAACGCTATCGGGCTCACCGTGTACCTGCCCCAAGCCATTCACACTGCAAGGATCAATCCAAATGACTCGCAGGTGCTATCCATTCGCATGTTGCATCATGTTGCATCACGTAGCTACTGGTTCAAGTCAGAGCCGATTGAAGTGATTGAACTTCGCGGTCATTCCCCGGATCTTCCATGATCATCATGATATTTTTAGGAATTATGTCTGATCATGGGAATGGTATGATTAAGCCATGGGAATGATCATCCATCTGATTAGGTTTTTGAGGATGAAATTTGGTATTTTGATGGCATTTCTGTCTGAGTCTCCGGATGAAAGTCATCCCATCTGATAAATTTGACATGGCAACAACCTTCACAGGCACCTCGTGGTTTGTACCTCTACGGGGGTGTTGGCACTGGGAAGTGCCTCGACGGAAGACAGGTGGAAGCTCAACCACTTGATAAAATGTCGGGCGTATACCAGGTGATCTGGGGCAAAACCACCCAAGATTGGGGAATTAATTTTGAGGCATAATCAATCACTCCTAAGTCTGTCCAGAATGATGTTAAGCTGCAAAAAGAGATTCCGCTTTACTAGTCGCCATTTGTGGAAATGCTGTCGTTTTCTCATGGTTGCATACCCAAAAGTGATCATGTTCAAAGGTCTGCCAGGCCTTGTACCTGCATATCCACACTAGTATGTCCCTCTTCAGAGGGCTTCCACATGGAACAGTTCATATGAACAGACGCAACCTGAATCATCTGAATCGGATCACCAACCACTCTCCAAAGAAAACAAAAACGCGAGAATTGAGGACGATGATGCTGGACCTCTTCCATGAGTCTCTGACTTCCAAGGGCATTAGCTGTGATCGACAACACTTCCATGGCTTTCTGAAAGCTGTAGACACCAGCAGCTCGGATCTCGCTGGGAATTCTTCAGACTTTGCCATGGAAAATCACCTTTTTTCATGGCTAAATCGTTGATAAGTGGACCATGTTCCATAGCTATGTTAGCTTACTGGAGGCTATCAACCACTGATTTCTATGATATGTTAGTTTAATGGACCATGTAACAGTCATTACTAGAGGCTTTGCCGAGACTGGCAAAGATCCCATGATCATTTCTTGGCATCAAATGGCCGTAGAAGGGGGTCTTTTCTCTCACATGCAGAACATTCAACTGCTTGGTGGTGATTGGAACATGAAGTTAATATTGGTTAATCATAAATATATGGTTAATATATGGAAATACATGGTTAATATATGGAATTTTATGACTTTACATTTTTGGGGGAAGAACAATCCAACTATCCAACTCATTTTTTATGACTTTCCATATATTGGGAATTTCATCATCCACTCCATCATTTTTCAGAGGGGTAGGGCTCAACCACCAAGCAGACTAAGTCTGACAGGGTGAGTTTTTTTTGATGGCTTCCCAATCAGTTACCCTCTGGTGAACTAACATAGCAATGGAAAATCACCATTTTTCATGGGAAAATCCACTATTTCTATGGCCATTTTCCATTGCTATGTTAGTTCACCAGAGGGTACAGAGATAGCCAATGATGTAGAAAGGTCGAACATGGACCCCAACAAAAAGCACAGGGACTTGATTGATGGTCATGTCCTTCACGGGAAAGCCGATTGAGAGTTCCATGCTGGATTTCAAGGGTGTACCTTCTGGTATTCGAGCATAGCACGACCAAAATCCAGATGTTTCACATGAGAAAAATAAATAAAAATAGTTTATCGATGTATGTCGCAACCAAAAAAATAGTAGAAAAGTGTAGAAAAGTTAGATCCTCTTAAAGCAATGGCCACTGACTCCTGTATCCTGTTTGGGGGTTACTATCGATGAACATAAAATGGATGATTTTGTAGTGCCATGGGACCGCTGGAGGGAAAAGGGGGATCCACTAAGGCTACCACAAGATGCGCATGGCGAAGCGAGGCCAGTCCAATCTGCTGGCACGCTGTGCCGAGGCCAGAACCAGCGGAATCCGAGGGGAATCGGGGATTTATTGGGATTGAGCCACCAATAATGGGTAGTTTCATGGCATTTAATGGAATTTAGCCATCAAAATCGCGATTGCTGCGGTTTTGCCAGGTTAAAACTGGTTTTATGTCCAATTTTTGAAATTTGCCCTGATTGGGTAGTTTTCCCAAACAGAAATGATCTCAAAGGACATCGCCAGATGAATCATGAAGGATCCATTTCATCAGAACAATCTAGGAACTATCCCGAAGGAAACAACCAGTTGTCAGCGGCCAAGGACCCCTGCCCCCAGCAACAAAAAAACAACGGCAGCATTTGTTGATCTCGGAATTAAGGGAAATGATTCAAAACCTGCACATGCCTGGCGTTTATGACTAAGATGAATCAAATGCTGAAGCAGGTCAGCTGTTCAACAACGGTTTGACCATCAATATATGATCAAACTCAGGAATCGATACTGCGGTTTCTCCCATTGATGAAACCCGATGATGGTGAATCATCAGTGTATCAGATTTCAATTTTCCATGCGATTTCAATAGCTTCCACTGGCCATAATCAGTGAAAGATGATCATATCCTATTGATGATACTCCTGCTGCGTCTTCAAGTTGTGTCCAGCTTTGTCAGTATATAATATCAATGCATGCTTTGCTCCAGTGACGACCATCTATGAAAATCATCGTTTCCCCTCTGGTACTTTCACATTTTTACATACTGGTAGCTATGAACTAAATGGGCCATGGCTTAGCTATAGCTGTAACAACTTAACAGAGGGCAATTCCCATTAATATCCCCATATTCTGTTGGTTTGAAATCCCATTAAATCACCATAAAGTTCCATGAAATCTCCACAAAACTCCATGAAATCACCGCAAGAAATCCCATAGAATCATGAATCACCGTGCTTTTCGTGGGTTTTAACCATTTTTAACCCATGTTTTTTCTTTGACCCGAAGAACGCGGTCGTTTTTTTTTCGATGTCGCCATGCCAGGAATACGTCCAAAAGCATCGAGTCTTGGCCTTCGATGAGGCGCACGTTCTGAACATCGGAGATGCGCTGCTCATCAAGGCCGTTGCCATACAAAAAGGAATGTCTGGTAGGGTGAAAGATAGTGCTTTGATGGTGGTTAAATTGTGTTTAATAGTGGTTGATATTAGTGGTTTAATAGTGCTTTGGCGATGGTGTAGTATTGGTTTAATAGTGGTTAATAGTGGTTGATGATGGTTTCAGAGTGTTTGCTAATGGTTTAGTAGTGGTTGATGATGGTTTAATAGTGGTGATAATAGTGGTTGATAATAGTGGTTAATAGTGGTTTAATAGTGCTTTGATGGTGGTTAAATTGTGGTTTAATAGTGGCTTAATAGTGGTTGATAATAGTGGTTTAATCGTGCGTTGGCGGTGGTTTAGTATTGGTTTAATAGTGGTTGAATATAGTGGTTGATAATATTAATTAATCACTATTAATAAAGTGGTTTGGCGGTGGATGTCACATGAAATCTATATTACATGATAATAGTGATTAATACATCACCACATTATTATATGTTGATTGATGATAGTGATTAATACTGGTACCCTCTGGTAAATTAACATAGACCCTGAAAATAGCTTAGTTTTAATGGTTTCACTCATCTTCCAACCCCGACAACTGCCAGGGTCGAGCTGTTAATTTACCAGAGGGTAAATGTCACATGAAATAGCCTCCAGTAATCAAATGTGGCGTGCGCCATGGAGCTTTAGTTCGCAGTTTCCAGCCACGTTTGATTGTAGGAGGATATAAGATATAATGCGTAGAACAAGGATGATATAATACGGAGATAATGGAGACAATGGATATATATATATATATATATAATGGGTATATGTATACAAATATAATGGATATATAGTTGGTATGATTATTGTGGTAGCGTGGTCATAGCTATATCGCGATTATAATATTCCATCCAATTCAGGGGTTATCGAATCCAATATAGGTACATTATATGATTTTATATGATAGTCACAAGCGGGGAAAATGCTTATCATTTGGTAACTCATTTCGCACCTTTATCTGGGGTGTTGGGAGCAATCCTGTAACTACATGTTGTGTCTTTGTACCAAGGTGTACAGGTCTTATGTATTAGTTCATAGCCTAAAAATGGTCGATCTGCATTTGGACATTGGGACATTGGGATTGGACTGGGATGGGCCCTGCGGAGAGTTTCCCTCAGGCCTTCTTGGAACCCTACTTCAAAGCCGGCGGTGTGGTGGTGGCAACCTCAAACGTATCTCAGCGCCGAAAAGGGGGTTTCTCGGGTACCCCGTTTTCGTCGGGGAGAAGCATCCAACATCTGGTTGCATGGTTGAGACATGTTAACATGATCTGGTTGGTGGTTTGGAACCTTGTTTTTTTTTGACTTTCCATATATTGGGAATTGCATCATCCCAACTGACGAACTCATATTTTTCAGAGGGGTAGGTATACCACCAACCAGTGATTTGATGGCTAGTTGGGAAGTATAATTCCATATAATTCCTATGCTCAGACACATGAATGACAATGATATATTGAGAATTATTTTGGATGCTACTTTTTTGAACCCAAAAAATGAGAAAAAGCATCAGAAAATTTTGGTGCATTCTTGGCATCTACCAATCTCCCAGCCCTTTCAGGTCGCGCCAGATGATCTATATGCATCTGGTGTGAACCGCGAAACCTTCATGCCCTTCATCGACACCCTGCGGAGGCGCACTGTCACAGGATTCTGACTTGGTCTCCCAAATGAGATCTAAGATGTTTGCAGTACGATGATATATGTTTCCCAAAGATCTGAGATGTAAGAATATGTTGTTTATGCTAGCGGGAGGAAAACCGGACCCTATTTTTCCTTTTATTTTTTGATGCTCTTGCAAACCATGTTGATGGGGTGGGGTGGGGTGTATTAACGTTCATGTAGACTAAGCAGAAACAATTGCGTTGATGTCAGGCACTGACATACAGCAACATATTACGTGATGGATTTTGTGTTGGCATAGATGTAATGTGATACGTCATGGGACTTGGGGTGGGGTGGGGGGGTGTCTTAACGTTCATGTAGACTCTAAGCAGAAACGAATGCGTTTGTGGAAAAGATGTTACATGTTACGTTAAGTTGTTTGTGTTGACCGAGTAAAGATGTTACATGTGACGTCAATTTGTTTGTGTTGACCGAGTAAAGATGTTACATGTTACATCAAGGGATATGGCTGGAGTCAGGACAGATGCTACATGTTATGTTAAGTTGTTTGTGTTGACCGAGTAGAGATGGCACATGTTACGTTAAGTTGTTTGTGTTGACCGAGTAAGAGTAAAGATGTCACATGTTATGTCATGGGATATGGCTGGAGTTCGGACAGATGTTACATGTTACGTTAAGTTGTTTGTGTTGACCGAGTAAAGATGTTACACGTTAGATCATGGGATATGGCTGGAGTCAGGACAGATGTTACATGTTACGTTAATTTGTTTGTGTTGATCGAGTAAAGATGGCACATGTTACGTTAAGTTGTTTGTGTTGACCGAGTGAGGGTAAAGATGTTACATGTTACGTCATGGGCAATGGCTGGAGTTCGGACAGATGTTACATGTTACGTTAAGTTGTTTGTGTTGACCGAGTAAAGATGGTCTTGCAAAGGCCAAAGGCCAACCCGTTGCTGATGCAATATGCGCAGCAGTGGCAATGGCAGTGGGTCCAGAAGAAACACTTGTTTCAGGCTACTGGTCGACAGTTGCACAAAGAAGCCTTTGGATGAAAATGCTCCGAGAAAAAAACAT
>Ga0126342_10010238_pt1 | contig 16771 bp, 18 predicted proteins | sample Cyp1metagenome_FD_92528 | JGI IMG/M metagenome (GOLD analysis project Ga0126342, IMG submission 92528) | Coral microbial communities from Lord Howe Island, Old Settlement Bay, Australia - Cyphastrea 1 metagenome | ecosystem: Host-associated > Invertebrates > Cnidaria > Coral ... | reverse complement strand
GGTAGAGTGCCAGAAGATATGCCAGATAGAATGCCAGAAGATATGTCAGATAGAATGCCAGAAGATTTGCCAGTAACAAAGCGTATAAATGTCATGGTGGGGATCACACGAAGTAAAGTAATTTATTTTGATTTTACGTCACTGTTTGGGATAGATGTACTGTTTGGGATGGTATGTACTGTTATGCTCTTTTTCCTCTTGCCAGTCATTAGGATCTTCCAAGCTATGACCAACGGACGGGTGAGTCATGGGCGCCGATTGAACTTGAAGGGAAGGTGGGGGTTGGCCCTAAATTAGTTTTGTTGTTATCTTGTTCCAAGTGTTTGCCTTTTGATCTTATCACATGTTTGGGTTTCACCAGATCTCCCTATGAAGGATGCCACCTACGCTCCACATGGTGATGATGTCATTTTCCTTGCCAAAGAGCTGGTGAACAGTGACCATCTTTCCCAACAGCCATTGGTGGTTTTCCCAAAGGATTTTCTGACCAAACTCAAGACCCCTTTGGTACCCATGGAGCGCCATCCCATTGCAGACCGTGCTCGCAAAGAGTGCCCTGCTATTGAAAGAAATGAAAAAAAGAACTGCATGCTTACCCCTGGTAATTTTGAATTTGCTCACTAAGTAATTGTTACCATCACCCCTGGTAATTTTGAATTTGATCACTAAGTAATTGTTACCATCTTTTTACTATTACCCAAAGTTGTTAACATGAAGCATTCAATCTTGTGTGAACCTGGTAAATCTTGCCACTCGGCTACTAAGGTATTTGCGCACTGCGACGATTATGGAACAAGAGCCTTGGTACTTGGTACGTGCCGCAAGGGCCCTCCGGGATTGGATCGACACTTGAATTGAATCAATTCCCTAGTTTCACTATGTTTTTAGATGTTGGTGTTCTTCCCCGACTATGAAAATAATGGATACCTTTATCTTATGTATTGTGTAATGTTTGCAGTACCAAGGATATGAATGATAACAAGAGCTGGCCAGACCCCATCATGCCGGTTTGGATGCATGAGCGGGCAACTCGTCCCATTGGAGTGCAGCCAAATCCAACGGGGTTCCTCAACTTCAACATTATAGTTTGATTTTCTGTTAAAATTTATTTATGGTGGGCTCAGGATAAAACAATTGATCAACAAAAAACTTTCCTTTTCAGATCTTCAATACCAACCAGGTGGGAGAAGTTTGCACCTGGCCCTGTTCGACTAATCCACGCTGAGGGCATTCCACCACAGGAGCCCAAGCCCAAAAAAAGACCAGCCAAGGAAACAGGTGAACCCAAGAAGAGAGGCCGACCCCGCAAGGTCCGGCCAGAAGAGAACACTGACCCCCAGCCAGAAGTTGAGACCGCCCCAGCGCCTCTTGGTGACATGGCCATTGATGCCCCTGAAGTTGAGGCTGTTCCTGAGGATGGCGGGGTTCGGGAGGATCAGGCTCAGGTGGGGGAGGACCAGGCTGAGGTGGGCAAGGATCAGGCTGAGGTGGGGGAAGGTGAAAAGCCAGGTGAAGCCAAAGATCTACCCGCCCCTGATGTATCTTTGTATGGGTGCCCGCGGTGCTACCACAGTCCGTCGGGGTGTTCAACATGCAAACGTCCAGGGTACAAGGCGAGGGGACCCAATATCAGGACTACAGGCAAGGCCAAAGCAAAGGCAGCAAGCAAAAGCAAAGCAGCAGCCAAAGGCAGCAAGGGCCCAGGTCGGGGAAGGAAACCAGGCCGATCTGCTCGGCAAAAGTCTTGAACTTCGTGAAGGCAAAGGGATGATGGTATATCATGGTCGGAGCCCAACTTTCAATCCATGATGGCAGCTTCTGATGAGTGCTAGGGGGTTCCAAAATCCTGTGATGGCATAGCTCCATGATTCAGATTTGTGTCAGTAACCAAATGCAAAGCAAACCAGGGATACTAAAAACACCAGTAATAAAAACCTACTATCATCATTGCTTCTTGCAAAGCCATCCGGGTGGAACATGGGAAGAGCAACATTGTTGAGTTTGTCATGTTTGACACCCAAAGTTGGTCAAAATGCAGTCCCGTCGGTCGAGCTAGCCAAAATGGTGCCAATCTTTTCAATGTATCAATTCAATGTACTAAGAAGTTGGTAAATAGTTGTCTTGACAATGTTGTGCTGTTGGTTTCTCTGACACTTGGAGTATGATTAGCTGCTGCTTCACCAACCCATCACGCAGTTTACATACCTCAAGTTAGCCTTGGGCTCCATGGCTGATCTTCCCCCCAATGGTGATGATTGTTCTTTGGGTGGTTTGTTTGCCCCTGTACCGGCTCCCCGGGGCAAAAAACGAAAAGCCACTGCTCCCAAAAAGGGAAGGAACCATGGGGAGCCCAGAGTGAATCCAATGCCAATTCTATGCCTTCTAGAGCTGGAGCGCCTTCCACCAGTTCGACTACTGTGGCCACCAGTTCGACTGAGCTTCCCCCGCCTGACGATGATGGAGAGATCGACTTCATCCGTAGTGGCACTTTGAGCAGGCCTCACGTCTTGCCCAAAGCTAAGATTTCACCGAAGTCCCAAGCTCGCAGAACCAAGGGTGGCCCCAAGGGCTCCAGAACCAATGTTGGTCGAAATTCCAAAGAACCCCGGAAAACAAATGGTGTTCCTGATCTTTTTGACTGCACCAGTGATACTCTAAAAGGTGCTGCTGAAGAAATCCCTTCTGTAATTGCAATGCCATTCTCAGATATGGTGGACGTGATGTTCAATGCCCCATGGAGCCGGTCTTGGTGGAATGAGCGTTGTACGTTATGGGAGATCTACAATGTACCCCGCCTAGGACCACATGTGCGCAAACTTGGAGGGACATGTCGTCGAAGTTATGATATTCAGCACTTCTGGGATTTGGGATTGGAAAGTTACCAGAGAACCCTCTTGCAAGACTTGGCGACCTTCCGTCCATTCTACTTGAGTTTAAGCCCACCATGTACGTATTTGTGCAAGCTCATGGCATCCAACTGGTCAAGGATGCGGGGAAACAAGAAATTCCTATGCCTTCGGGATGGTTTGGGGCATGTGGATTTATGCGCCTGGATTGCCTTATTCCAGCTACGGACTGGTGCTTTTTTTGGGATGGAGCACCCTGCGGGCAGCCTAGCCTGGAACAGAGATTCGGCTGCTCAGTTTGAAAGAAATTATTTGGTCCCCATGTTCCCTCCTTGACCTATGTGGGAAAAAATAGCCACTGACCAGAATCTAGCCCATTGATGCCCTGGAATATTGAGCTGGGTTTTCAAAAACTCATGTTCGAGTGTTGGGAGAGTATGGCCCTGACATGTTTTTTGAATACCTAACTGTCAAGCCTAATATTCAATAATATTCATATATTTCCAAGTGTCTCCAAGCCCCGGTTAGTATGTTAGTTTGGCATTCAGTTGTGGGAAAAAAGGCAACCACTGGCTGTCCTCCCCATGGCCTTCTGAGGTACAATATTTGCTGGAGCAGGAGGATGTCCGACTCATCACCTTTGACCAATGCATGTTTGGCTTGGTTTCGAAAGAGACCAAGACCCCGATGCAGAAACGGACATGCATAGTTACTAATGTCCCGGAAATTGTTTCGGCCATGGATGGCAAATATTGTGATGGTTCCCATCGCCATCAAAGAATTGAGGGCTCTGAGGGGGGATGCAAAAGGTCTGTTTGGGCCCAGCACTACCCCGATCAAATGGTGGACACCCTGTGCAAAGCAGTTTTGGACTGCCAAAAGCGCTGTTTTGATTGATTGGCACGGTGTGGATGGACCGAGCAGGAAAAAATGACATATGTGGAAGCCAACTACTCTTTTTGGGGTTGGGTTGGGTCTCCAAAATAAACCCACACAAACCTCCTGAAAGCCAACTTTTGGGAGGAAACCCAACAAATACCGATTGACACCGATTTGCCGATACTTGTTATCATCATGGTTGCGGCTCACCACAAAATGTCTTTCCGAAAAGGATACCCAGATATCCAACCATTTCATCATTTTGGAACCTTGTAATTCCCCTTAAGTCAAGATTGACAACTAAAACAAAATTTGGGCAACCAGGTGGATGCATTCTGCACACCATTTTTTTTTGAGCTAATTGACACATCCATTACTGGGTCAATTCAAACACAATCTATGTCTTGGGATATTTTGGGATGAATTTGAATATCATATCCTCCAAAAGCCTTGGTCTAAAAAACAACTGTAGCTATGTTGAACATCATGTCACCATAGCCGATCCTCAATAAATCCAGCAATAAAAAGTCAGAGGGATACCCAATTATGTTATTGCCCTTTCCAAGGATTGATATTTATTGACTGCAAATTTATGTAGAACACTCCCTGGCAAAACACCCGATGGGGATTGTGGCTGCCAATTGGTTTACAATAAGTATATCATGATTCTTTACCATGGTACTCGTGCAGTGAAAAAATACCTTGAATTTCAGTGTATTTTTTTGACTGCACTTGACGAACTCACTCCCAGGTCAATTGGGTTTCTTGCCAATCATCAATCCATTTTGGGGAGTATGTAGCAATGATTCCAAACAAATTAGATCTGCGTGAAAAGGTTTTAACACTTGCCTTTCCCTTGGTTTGACAAGCTGCTATCGTTGCAGGTGCCAACAGCAAAGTGCAAAGTTTGCGCCTTGGCAAGCCGAGTTGGTGGACTGGGGTCACATCTTCAAGTGACCATTATCATTAAGAACTACTGATCTGAATAAATTAGATCTGAATAGAATCAACTGGTCTGAATGGGGGCTTCAAAGTTCCAAATTCTCTTTTGGAGGGCCTGTATGGGGCCTATGTTGGGCTTAAGTTGGGCTGTTGGGGCCACGCTGAGGCCATGTTGAGGCCATGTTGGGCCATTTGGGGGCTAAGTTGGGCCTATGTTGGAGGAAAAAGGATAGTATGTTGGGCTCATGTTGCCCATTCGGACCTCCATTTCAACCCAGACGTAAGGATTCCTTATGTCTGGGTTCAAATGCCGACTTCTTGGGCCAGCTTTTAGGTCATGTCTAGGCCATGTTGGGCCTATGTGGGGCCTATGTTGGGCCTGAGTTGGTCTATCTTTGGCTCTTGAGGGGCCATGTTGGACTATGTTGGGCCTACGTTGGGTGATTTGTGGCTTTAATGGGGTCAAAAATCAATCCCAACGGAACGTCCGTTCCGTTGGGATTGGTTTTGGGCCTATGTTGGGCCCATGTTGGGCCATTTGAAGTCTATGTTCGGAACATGTTGTGCCATTTGGTGTCCAAGTTGGGACAATGTTGGGCCATCTGGGGTCGATGTTGGGGCCATGTTGGGGCCATGTTGGGTCTCTGTAGAGGCCCGGATCGGTTGTTTTGGAACCATGTTGGGCCAGCTGGGCCAAAGTGGAGGGATTCCACATACTTTGAGGTACAAACGCAATTTTATCTTGGGTTGATTAGATATCAAAACCTTGAGGGGCCCTGGTCGAAAAAAACATGGGGATGTTGAAGATGGTGTTACCATAGCGGATCCACAATATATTACTACAGCAACAATAAGTTGGGTGTTTGCCTTTTGGTTTCCCAAAGCACTTACTCAGATAATGCCTCAAATTCAATTTTTTCTTTGGGACCATACCTGAGTACCCAAGAATATGCTTGTTGGCGTGTGGACCCAAGGAAAAAAAAATACGCTTTTGTTTGGGAGACCAACCACGATTCCCCAATAATGTCATTACCCTTTCCAAGGGTATTTGCTGAATGGAATGTGGTTGCCAATGAGTTTACAATAAGTATTATATCATGATTATGGTTGTAAATCATGATATGCATAATAGTCATAAAACAGTAAGATCACTCCAGACTCCAGACCCCATGATGGTTTTGAAAAGCCCTAAAGAGAATATACAGTAATCTAATCCCACACATCGCCTCATCATGATCGGTTCCCAAGGCCATGACCCCGGCCATTGTTGGTAGACCCAGGGGCGAGTGGTGACTGGCAGTTGCAGATTGGAATGCGGAGGGACCACCAAAAAATGCTTGCGATGAATTATGGGTATCCCCACGCCAAAAGATCGTCAAACAAAAATATTTCTGTTTCCTAATTTCAATTTGACGACCCCATGATTGGTTGCAAACAAATGCGGAAAAATAGGTTTTTTGCCTAAGTCAGGTTGCAGAATCCTGCACCCAGAGATCGGCAAAAAAAATATTTTTTTTCCTAACTCCCCAGTGACAAGTCTGATTTTGCCTAAGTCAGGTTGCAGGATTCTGCACCCTGACTTAGGCAAAACCATACCATGGAACCAGGATATCGTAAAAAAAATATTTTTTTTCCTAAGTCAGGGTGCTGGATTCTGCAACCTGACTTCGTCAAAATCAATGCGATTGAAATAATTCTGGTGATTTTATTAGGTGGAAATTTGGCTTAAACTTATCCTTTATTTCGAATAATTCCTGGTGGTTGAACATTACAAAGGAATGACTTGTGAGTAGGTTTTGGGCCCCATACATCACTACATTGGGTTAGACTTCAACAGGCCAAGTCCAGAAATAGAATTGTTACTGGGTTATGATCTGATATGTGCTGGTTTTTTTACCATTGTAGATTATTACATCCATAGGCTTTGAAACAATGCTTTACTGGCAAATTAGTTTAAAGATTTGCTGGTTTTACTAGGGTCCTATTATCCCAGTCTTAGTTGATAGTTCTCTCATGAGACGTCTGGATCATTAATTGTCCAATGGTTCCAAGACCAATTTTTTGACCCTGTTTAAAAAAAGGGGGTTAACAAATTGGGTTTTAAGAAGAGTTGTGAACCCCCATTGATTCTAAACTCCTCCCATTCAAACCCAAATTTGTTTTCTTTGAAAACATTCTAAGGGGCCCCACATGTTTTTTGGCACCCAGTTCAAACAAACATTTGGGGCCAATTACAAAGAATGGTCATACGTTGTGTCTCTCTTATCAGTCATTGCATCCGGACCCTTGGAACGACATGCCAGGCCCCTACAAAAACATATATGATCTTGATAGTTGGGATCTAACTACTATTCCAATTTCTTCATCATAAGAATTGCCAAAATATTTTGGGAGGTTTTGCATTGCCATGCATGGGCCCCCAACTCTTGCAGATCAATCCACGCCCATTGATCCTGCTTTGGGTCCCTGCCTGCGCGATGGATGGTGCAGAGACACAGGACCATTTTCCTGGCAGCCCCGAGGTGTCAGACCAATGGCCCAAACTTTCGGAGCATAAGGGGGTTATAGTGTAGTTATCGAAAACACAAGTGTGGTCATAGTATGATCTACTCAATATACAATCTTTGACCTATATAGTATATTCTTCTCTGAAATTGAATTGTTTTATCAAGATTCATGTATCAACATATGGTCCTCTATTTAGTCATCATACTCCATACTCCATATTCCATACCGGTCTTTAGGTCCAATACAAATCGGCCCTACAGGCCTGCGAGGATGAGACGGGACTTGACCCAGACATTGCAAGAGCCCTTTTTGATAGCCAAGATGGTGGCACATCAGAAGCCCCTACTACCATTCATTCGGATGTCATTTTGACGAACAAGGAAAAGCTGTTTGACTTGGCTTATGCAGAGTTCAAAAGTCCTTGGTCGAAAATCGCCAACCATAATCTTTTGATGATCGGTGTTTAATTTCTGGATACTTGAATGATGAATGATCCTTAAAGATAAGCAAACAGTAGCCTTATGAAGAGTGGTTCTTGTATTATATTTCATGGTTGACAAATCTTACACAACCCTGACCTAAATCCAAGGTCATGGGGGTGTCCGGCAGTACCTTCATCGCATGTTCTCAGTGGAGTCTACCCGTGCTACAGACTTGGCGGCAATCTTGAAGAAGTTGATTCTCCTTCGGCAGGATGTTGACTATCTGACCCATTACCCTGTGCCGGCTTGCCTGCCAGGAGACTTTCAACATTTACTTCTTTCTTTTGGCCAACTGTTACCCCAGAAAATTGTAGAAACAAAATGGTCACTCTGTTACTTTGAAATCTCCCCCTGAGCTAGAGCTAGGACAAGAGGGACAACAACTTCCCTTCATGGTTCCACTGTGGTTGTTCTCGGTTCAGAATGAGTCCAGCTTGAGGGAACCCACGGCTTTGGATCTTTCAAGGCAAATCTTGCAACAATTTGCTTGTGATGGGTTTTTGACTGCCGGGAACCCTGTGATGATTCGGATTCAGGCAGGGTTAGAAAATTTCCAAATTGGTTGGGAAGTGGGTTCTTCCCCGAAAAGAATGTTCCCAAATGAAAAGACCCACCAATCACCAATACCATTGGCCCTGCCCAGGATGACGCCTTGACCCAGTCCAGGGAGGAGATCCCATCAGGGGGGCTGTGGTTCCTGAAAGGGGCTGGAAGGATTCACACGGTCATGGCTTTGATGGTGTACATTTCGAAACACACCACTTCGACCCTAGAGGTTCGGGTTGTAATAACTATTATTTGTCTGCATTTAATACCTTTAAGTAATTGTTGGTTTTTCATACTGGTTACTTATGATTGCTGGCTTGGTTTTGTCCCATGAAGGTTTTCGATGAGTTGTTGTACAAGACTTTGTCCAACATCCACTGCAAGCACGTTCGCTTACGGGACAAGCAGGCTGAACTGTGCCCAGACTTTAAGTCAGGTTTGTTTACCCCCTGTGTTCATCTATGGGCAGAGTAAGCTTTGTATATTATCATCAACTTATTTGGTTTTAAGTTCTTCCTTGGGTGCACTTCAGGTTTTTCAACATGAAGGAGAGTGTCCGTGGGGGCATCCGGGCAAAACCAAATGCGATATCATGGGTGTACAGTTTCCTCAACCTCTCCAGCTGGACAAAGTCTGACCCGATTAGCATGATTCGAGCATGGTACCTCAACACAACAATTAGTGGCCTTTATTGTTTTTCCCAAAGTTTCCAGCAACTGTTGACTGGGGGACTGTGTGTTTATTTCAGGGGTTTCAAACAAGCACCAGGAATGAAGAAGCATCAAGGGATGATCGTCTAGTGAGCACCAAAAAGACTTCAGTCACCTCTGTTTTGGACCTACCTGTCACGGCTCGGGAAATCTTGCTGGCTATTGTCAGTGAGTTTGGTTTTGAGGGTGCCTAGATCTGAACTTTCAAGATTTAAACATTTTATAGCACCCTGTTGTTTCCAAAATCTTTGGGACCCACCTGGAGTGTTTACCTGTTGTTTGATGTTGCTCATTTGAAATGTCGGTCTATGCCGGGTTTGAGGTTCACCATTCTCTGACGATTGCCTGTCTAGCAAGCGGTACCTGCCTGGGTATTCCTTTAAGGGGCGGAACACACCACGTGGTTCACCATGGATTGAACGTGGCAAAGTCACCAAAAAGAGTTGTGTGCTCATGTTCAATATGATTTGGAGCCAGCACAAGAAGACGCCCAAGAATTTGAACAAATCCCAACTGGAAGAGAAGGCCGAGGTCTGTGCATTGGCGTGCTCCTTTGTTTCAAATTCAGCTGGTATGACTTTTCACCAATGTGATTAATATGAAATATGTATGCTAAATGGTATGTTCTTTGATCATTATCTAACTACTATGATTCCATATTGCTTTCCTTTGGTTGGGGGTGTCATACTGTCAGGTGCTTTGGTCCAAGAAGTCATTTTGCAAGTTCCAAACACGGAGAAGGAACTTGAAAACCGGCCCTTTGCTTGAGACCTTTAAATCGAATTTTTGAAATCATTTTTCCCCTAAGTTTCTGACCTGTCCCTAAGTCTTGACACTTGCCTGACACCCAACCATAGAGGTTCCTGACAAAGCTGGCAGAGGGTGAGTCAGTCATGGACATGGAACTTCAGTCAGCACTGATGTCCAAGGACGAAAAATACAGTGCGCGGGACTGTCCGAGTAACATAGAAATAATTACAAACTTTACTTGTTTGGTTTTTGTTGTTCCAGCGTTGAGAGGGTTTGGGTCAGAAAAGGGTTTGGGTTAGAAGTGGGTTTGGGTCAATCAGTCCAATTTGTTCAGGCATAGCTGCCATTCTCAATGACCTCTGTGACAAGTCATCCCCCAACACCTCATCCGTGGAGCTTTTGACGGCGGTGCAGATGGGAGAACAAAGGGTGATGTCACAAGCGTTCGAACTTCTCCTGTCGGAGCTTGATTTTGATGTGAAGTCCTGGAGAGTGCATCTGAGGAAGATCAAAGAGTGGGATTTGAGGGTCTGGCACCAAAGAGATCTTTGGCAGATCGAGAGACACAACTCTGCAAAATCTGCAGCGCAAGACATCTTGAAGAAGAAGGCCAAGATGGCGAAAGGTCAAAACATACTTTCAATGTAGTCACAACTCATTCATGTTTATTGTTTGTTTTATTGACACAATGTCAATGTGTAGTCAAGCACATTGTTTTTGAATAATGATCTTTTTGGCTTTGCATTGCTACATACCACTCAGTTTGCCATTTTATACCCCCCAAATCCTCCCAATCATACCCAGACCCAAATTGATCTGTTTGCCTTGAGGTTAACCTGCTATCTTGGCCTGAGAAGATTTCGGCGGGCAGTGCCGTGGAGCTTGTGCAAGCCCTTCAACAGGATGTCAAAGCATGGGCACACCAGTTGAAGTGCAACCATGTTGTCACTAACTTCAACTTGGGGATGTAATGTTTGGGAATGAGGGACTGTTGAAAGTTGGATAGTTTGGGTTTCAAGTTTTTGGTTTCAAGTTTGGTTTCAATACTCAGGTGAAAGTTCATCTGTTCAACTACGCAGCGCCCTCCCTTGTGCGATCTGATGTGATGGTGTGCATTTCGAAAATCATCGGTCATCATTTTGTGGGAGAACCAAAGGATTCCACAGGGATTCTCTTGACACCCATCTTCAACTACAAGCCTGGTACATTGTACATGGATGAGCACAGTGTCCTCAAAACGTTGCATGGAGATGGTGTGACCGTTGATCATGCCGTGCAACTTTGCTTCGACCCCAAAACGAAATGTCATGCTTAGTTGAAATTCAATGGACTAGTTTTAAATCATGTTCATTGTATGTTGCTTTTTGTGTCCCATGTCTAGTGTGGATTTGGTTTTGTTTTTTTGACTGATGACTATTTTGTTTTCAGGTCACCCTGTGGTTTTGGGGGTCATTAAAATTTTCAGCAAAGGACCAGCGAGACATGCGACCCCTCACATACCCGTGCCGCCTACTTACCCCTTTCATGGACAAGACCGACAAGATGAACGAATGGGTGTGGAGATCCAGTGCCCTTCTCAAGAATGGCAGGAACTTGGATGAAGTACCCCAACTGGCGCAAAAGGACTAGCTGGAATTGAACACGACATTCACACACACACATTCGTTTTAAGATGGTTGTCCATTAAAAGCTTGTAAGGTACTTGTTGTATGGATTCCAAAACTATATATTGTAAGTAAGGATTTATGAAACAGAACCAGGACAGTTGTTTGCCCGGCAGGATTTGATCCAAGTTGAAGAATCTGGGAAACTTCCAAATTCCAATGTTGATGATCGTTTCCGGGGTGGCGTCAAGTATGCACAGGTCGGGAAGGAAGCGGGTGTCAGCCTTTTGAAAGCGATCACGGACACTCATTTTAGTATTCAACAAATTACAGGAAACAATTTTGAGTTTGATTGTGGTCCCAAACTTATGTTCCAATAATTGTTGTTCAGTTGCTGGTTTTTCTTCACTCGCCAGTTTGATTGGGTGATAAGGACGGGGTTGAATTGTCCAGCACTTCTGCAATCTACATTGTGGATTATGTGCCGGTTGTTGGTGACTTTGCCCACGCAGCCCTGACCCTGAGCACATCATTGAATGTCCCTGTGCGCTATGCGGGGCTTCCCGATCCTGCTCATCATGAATGGCTTCAAGAGTTTTTGACACAGGACTTGATTGACCAGCTCTTGACCGACAAGATCAAACCAACAGCGGGACATTCAATTCCTGCACAAGACCCCCCTGCTGAGCACATGGACCAAAAACCTGAACCGCCCCAGATGAAAAAAATGACTTTTGTCAAGGCCCCTTGTTACGATACTTTGTTGTTACCATTCCCCTTGATTTTTATGGATGACATGTTTGAGAGGTTTGTTTTTGGAGGGGGACCTGGCACCTGCAACAGTCCACTGTGCCCGTGTCTCAGGTTGATGGTGAGGCTGCTGGCATTCAGGTTCCGGACAGTGTGCAAAAGGTTTGGCATACAAATGCTACTCACGGGGCCGAGTTCCGGGCATGGATGGACACTTTCAATGAGGAGTTTCCAAAACCAGAAAAAAAAGGAACGAAACGTGTCAACTCCAATGTGACCACGGTCACCCCAAAGAAGATCCCCAAAATTGGTTCGGCTCCTGTTGACATGTCCATGTTGACGAAGCTACTTGTGGAAACGGGTAGTGCACCGACGGGGACAGAGCTACAAAGGGTTAACCTCCTCAATTTGACCAACATCGACCTTATCATTCAAACGGATGCCATCTTTTTGACCAATCTTGGGGAACAACCGGTTTCTTGGATTTCATTCATGACATTTTGTGTGCTTAAAAAATCAATGAATCCATTGTCAGTTCAACAGCTGCCATAGCTATGCCAAGTGGATGTTAAGGGCCTATATAAATAGAAATATGTAGCAATATACATATATATGACATCTATACTTAGAAGTATACCTATCTATCGCTCGATCTATCTATCAATCAATCAATCTATCTATCTATCCATCTATCTATCTATCTATATATATATATTCTATCTAAGGTCACCATCGCAGAAGGCACCAGTCTTTGTGGCTTTGGCCGGGGTGCATTCCGTTTTGGGACTGAATCTTCGGGGCTGCAAGAGCATGAGATTCCTTTTGACATCAAGGATGTGTCTTCCCAGATGGCAATCTTGGATGGCCGTCCCCAGTACTTTGGTGATCTTATGGAATCGATGCGCCAAAAGTTTCCCGACAAACCGGTTCTCCAGTACTATGAAGCCAAGCTCGACATGGTGGAGCACAAATGGGAACTCAAGAAGGTTCAACCAAATACATGATCTCATTCCCCCCAATGAACATATTCCCCCCAATGAACATATTCTTGATTGAGGGATTGTTGATTCATTAGGGTCGTTACAAACTTTGATTGTGTCCATTTGGCCCAAGAAGAAATATCGATGAACAAACAAGTTACTTTGGATAGATGTTTCAAAGATAAACCAATACACACCATGTATGGTTGACAATTGGTTATTTATCTTCTGTACTATTTTGAGGAAAATGGTTATCATTTTTTGATCCAATGGAACACTGGAGGTGAACGACCTGATCTTTGCTCCGCGCCTTGATGAGGATAAAGCTGGGCAAACCACCTGTGCCAAATTGGTGGCACCGGCCATGAAGTGGGAAAGTGCATGGACCGGCTTTGCATGGCACATAAAGCAAACGCAGACCGGGTTACAACCCCAACGCCCGGTGATTGTGGCCACCAAATCGGTGGAAATTAAGCCCGGGATGACTTTGGTGGTTGATACTGTGTAAGTTCAAGCAACTGACTTGACATGCTGCTGCCCGACGTGTATCCAGTCCGGAAGTTTCAAATCAATTGTCATTTCATTTCAAAATCCCAATCACGTTCAAATATCATCTGAACATGTTTCAAGTAATTTGATTCAGGCTGATAGGTGACTGGTGAACAGGCCAAACTGGCAAACCTAGGTGGCACCGATGTCCCAAACAAATTTCACAGTAGCATCATTGATCCTCAACAATCTGGGTTTCATCTCAATTTGTTACATTTATTTAGTCATTGGGATTGCCACCTGAAATTTTGGCCCATTGCGTATGAGCTACCAATCTGCCATCATTGTGAGGAAAAAAACATTTACCATTTTCCTATCAGATCTTTGTGCTAATGTTTGAGACCATTGCCACTCCAAGGCCATACCAAGTGGCGCCTCTGCAGTTGATGAGCCTTGCCCCTGGGATTCCTGAGGCGGTGGGGGTGCCAGCTCAGTGGGGCTATTGGGCATGCCTGGAGCCTAATATATGTGTATATCAATCTACCCCTTCATATATCGATGTTTACATATACATATGCATGTTTATGTAAACATTGGAATATCAGGGGTAGATTCACAAGACATTTCTTTGATTCAAATGTATGATTTGTATATAGTAGCTGACGGAGAAGATAATCCCAACGATAATCTCAAGGATTATTACTGGTTCACCCAAAATCGATATGGTATATTAATTGTTATGACATGATGGTAGGTACAGAAAATAACATCGTATTATTCCACATATTTTTTGTGACATACAACAAAATAATATGATGTGGATAATGGCATACAAGTGTAAGGGCTCACTGATTCTAAGCCAACAAACCGAAGATCCTTGTGAAACCCGTGGTTTTACCACACTATCCAGCTTCCAAGGGTGCAACGCCAACGGTCCCTTATTCATGGGTGTACAGAAATGGGTGATTGTTTGTTTCTCAATGGATATTGATTTCCAGTTGTCCCAAGAATCCATTAGCCGCCATTAGCCCTTAAGAAACAACCGTGACTAGCCTGATATTTTTTCAACTTATCATGTTCCCAAAACCTATGATCATACCATAACATATCAGTAATAGGACGACCTTTTTTGGAATTGAAAAATCCCACCCAACAATGGCATTGAAAACCCAAGCATCTATACAAGGATGCCTTTGTGTCAACAAGATACAGCTGTTCTCCGGTTTCCATTTCTTAGGGTTTCCCCCCTCAGGATGAAAACAAGGGTAACCCATCCTTAAAGTATGGAAAGGGATGCCTGGATTCTCTGGCAAAATTTGGCCAGTGGCTTTGAAAGGGTGGGTTTAGATTGGGGCCCATATTCTTATTCGTGTTTATGACCCAGTGAAGCTAGCTAACTACTGCTTTGCTCTAACTACTGCTTACATATCTTCCCAAAAGGCTAGGTAGTGGTGTTGTGTATTGTTCCACCTTTTTTGGGGAATTAAAGTGAACTACTGTGGATGGAAGAAATCCTGTGCCAGTTGCTAACTATTATTTATCATTTCAATCATTGTAGATCATGGGCTTATAATTGGAAAAACTATCCACCAATTGGTGCAGGATTTCTTCCATCCACAGCATGATTTCCCAAATCAAAAATTTCAAAATTTTGGCCTATACGCATGATGGCCCTGAAGCAGGTTATTTCTTTTTGCTGCTGCTGCATGCCCCACTCTGGCTCCCAATGTGTGGTTGAGCGGAGTGGGGCAGATAGTTTTGGAAATGAGGACTGTATTGGTGAGGGATGGGGGAAGGAAACTGGAAGGTCAAAGTAGGAGCTTTCATAGGCCACAGGTGGTTGAGCTCCTGCGGGGATGGTGGCTTGGGACGTCTGGCAGGTAAGAGCCACCCAGCACTTCCCAGACCTGTAGGATACTTTTGGTTTGGGATTGCCCAGATTTTGGTATCATTGTCATTGGCTCTGCATCATTTTCAATCTTCGGTTCATTATATTTTACCCACCCCATCATGGTTATCAACTTCCCTCTGACAGAGGGCAAGAAGAAGGACAAAGAGCACAAGATGCACAAGGATCGAGCAGACTACCAAGCCTTCAAGGCAGGCTTACCGGTCTGAGGAGGAGCAACCCATGACGCCAGACGTGTTGGCGACTTCCATGGCCAGGGAAACGGCGGCGTCGCATGGCGCGAGACAGGGTTGGTCGTGCTCCCGCACTTCCAAGGCATCGGGCTTGGGACGAAGGTGCCAGAGATAGTGGCGGCCCGGTGTGGCGCACTTGGCTTCAGGCTAATGCCAAAACGCATCACCCTCGACTTGGAGGGTTGCCGTGCTTGCCTTTACTTTGGTCACACTTGGCACAATGGAGTTGCTCTGTGTGGCAATCCTGCTGCGTGCATCTTGGCAAGGTGAGAACGTGGAGCTGGCGGCGATCCCGAGGGTGTGAAGAAAAGGTGAGCCAGGACAGATTTTCGAGACTGTGGAGCAGGAGACCTTCCCAGAGATGTCAGAACTGTCAGAAAGGTGAGCAAGGAAAGATTTTGGAGAATGTGGAGCAGCAGACCATCCCATTGGGACTGGGTAAGATAGATTCCATTGGGGCAGCAGATAATAGCAACCCCCTTCAAATTTTATTTCACAAATTCCGATGTATCTACATCAGGATTTCTATCTTTTCTCAGCTATGGAATCTATTTGGCCTGGGTCCCATGTTTTATCTTTAGTGTTTTGTATATCTGTAATTGATAGTGTGGATTCTTGAATTATCTATAGTGGTAATTATCTATAAGGGTTTCCAAATAGCAATCATCAGAATCTAATTTAGTGTAATCCCCACAAAATGCGGAATCGAAGATTGGATTGAACTGATTTAGTTTTGGAAGCATATATTTTCCGAACATGACATGTACAGTAGCAGCAATTATATGGGTTTTGCTTTGGCCATAGCCCACCAAATTGCCACCCTTACTTCAAGATTATGTACCTATAGTATTTCTCCCTGTGGATGAGTTTGCTGATCACATAGCCACAAAAAGCAACTTAGAATAAAATTACTTTACTTCGTGTGATCCCCACCATGATATTTAACCGCTTTGTTACTGGCAAATCTTCTGGCATTCTATCTGACATATCTTCTGGCATTCTATCTGGCATATCTTCTGGCATATCTTCTGACATCCTATCTGGCAAATCTTCTGGCATTCTATCTCGCGAACATTCTGGCACTTTATCTGGCATACTTTCTGGCACTTTATCTGGCATACCTGCTGGCATTCTATCTGGCAT
>Ga0126342_10010237_pt1 | contig 16773 bp, 16 predicted proteins | sample Cyp1metagenome_FD_92528 | JGI IMG/M metagenome (GOLD analysis project Ga0126342, IMG submission 92528) | Coral microbial communities from Lord Howe Island, Old Settlement Bay, Australia - Cyphastrea 1 metagenome | ecosystem: Host-associated > Invertebrates > Cnidaria > Coral ... | reverse complement strand
CTCTTGATGGTGTATGCTAGAGCTTGGCAATGGAGATGCATTCACAAGAATGCTGACTGCCAGCTGATAACGGTGCATGCGTTGCAGCGATGACGCTGAAAAGCCAAAAAACGCGCCCTTTTCCAGGATTTCCAATCATCAAATCAGCACGGCACTGTGGTAAAATCACCATTTTTTAAAAAAAACGTGCGTTCTATGGGTACGGTTTCCGGTCCGGCGGGATGTATATGTATATATGTGTGTGTGCATTTTATATATCATACATTAGATCAAGTCTGCTGGATATTTGATGCTCCATTTTGGGATGCCGTGCCAGGCAGGTGCCGTGCTGTTGCGTAACAAGGGCATGGCCCATTTCGGACGCAAGGTGGGGAGATCAGTTCATTTCCATCGGTAGGATTTATATGATGATATATGATGATATATGGTGTATTATGTATTTTGATTATATTATATATATATATATATTATATTATATATATATATATATATATTGGTAGGTACATATGATTAAATGTAATATGAGATATAGATTTTGCATTTATATATGCATGTATGTGCGTGTGTGTGTGTTACGGCTGGGATTCCGTTGTTTTTGAGGCATCAACAAGAACCGACCTAAATCATAAAATGAGATTTAACTGGTGCTTATTGGTTCTTAAGTTGTCGGGTGGAAGTTCCATAAAAAATCGGTGGGGATCCAAATGATTTGTGGGATCATCAATCAAGACTAATCACATCAAATATTGGGGGTATATTGGGGTTTATAGTTATGATGCATGGCGAATATCAACGACATGCAGTGCCTCTAATGGGCAATAAGCACCCATAATCAGATGACTGATGACTGTCAGTATCCTTAATATCCATGGAGACGGAATAAACACAAGAAGCGCAGGGAGGATATCTCAACCAGTTTCAAGCTATGCCATCCTATGCCATCCTATGCCTACATGAATCATAGACCAAGACGAACGAAGGGGTTTGTGTTTTGAACCGCCAGGAGTATGCTGAGGCTTTGAGCGCGTACCTTGCAGCCAAGGAGAGCGGCCATGTTTGAACAACGTGGCTCAACCCAACGTGCTCAACTCCAATGTGCAGTTTATAAACAACATCCAGATTGTAACATGAAGTAGCATTTATTATCATTATATTATCATTGATTGCTAGTTTTTATATGTTTTTATATGTTTTTATATGTTTTTATTGGGTCCAAAAAATACCACATGTTGGATCCACATGGATTCCATGATCTTTGGCCCACAGGACATTCGTCAAGAGCTGGGACCTCGGTGACGTCAAATTGGCGTCGCATGGCGACCTCGCCCCATCGCCACGTCGCCACGAGGACGGGAACGCTGAAGACCTCTGGGGGAGCAAATCTTCTGAGCAATTTGGCCTCAGCCCGGGCGAAGACGGGTCAGGAACTCAAAGGATTGCATATATATTGATTATATATATTAATTATATATTTATATATAACAGCGATTTCGATTGGAAAATATGCAGTGAGGTTTTTCAGGGTTTTTCCAAGAATGTTTTGTTGAGGTTTCTTGAGGTTTTCCACCAATTCCTGGATGAACTCAACTGGAACAGTCGGCAGGTGATGGAATTGTGGCGGTGGAGGATTGCCAACGCGCGTGCGATCTTCACAAACAGGCTCTGAATTCTTGAAACAATGCCAGTGCCAATGCCCATGGCACATGCCATCGATATAGGTTGGAACCTTGCAGACGCCTGGTGGACAAGCAGTTTGGACACCCAGCGCAGCATTCCCACAAAAGTCAGGCCTGGTCACGATGCCAGAGTGAGGGCGCATCACAATATTAACAGTTTGCTCGTGCAGAATGTGTTCAAAAGTAGTGACTTACATTATCAAATGTCGTTTTATATTATATATTTACTAGATGTGACGTGTATTTTTGCATATTTGTGTAATACATTCCATGATATTCATAAATGAACTGTATATATATATATATATTATTATTATATATTATTATTATTATATATTATTATTATTATTATTATTTTTTAGCCATAAAAGAGACCATACCCATTGTGAGAAACTATCGATCCATTAAGCGTAGTTCCAATTCGCGTTCTGGCAGAGATATTCATAAATTCAGTGGGTACCATATGCTATTACATGCTACTATGGACTATTACATGCTATTATGTTTTATATTTATAAAACCCTCCGGTAATTCTATCCTGTGTTTTTTGTAATATACTCTCCGGTCATTTAGCATAGCTATGGAAGCCAAGGCCCATATAGTTCGATGATTTACTGTACCTATTCATTACCAAAGGGAAAATCCACAGTATGTTGGCTATCTCTCCAATTATATCCCCATGAATTAGTGACATAAACCTCCACTTCCAATTAGATAGTCCCAGTACATGCGTATAGTGCGTATAACTAACCATGTGGAAGTTAAAAAACCCAGTTTAACCAACTATCATGAAATATTTTAATGAGATATGTCCAATTGGATAAACGTTTTACAATTATGGTTAATTATTCTAAATGATAATCCAAACATAACTATATGTAGCTAAAAACATGTTATAATTCACATAGCCAGGTTTGATATATGACTACAGTCAGTTTATAATCACGAAAGGTAGCCTAGGCTACCTGAGTTCCATGCACTTTAGTACTAGGGCAACTAGAGGAGGTGGTTGGTTCTTTCCTGGAAGCGTCCCCCCTCTCAAGTATATTATATATATATATATGACTGATAGTCATTCCTAATGAAGCTGACTATTATATAAACATATACCATTCACTATACATGACCCCACATGACCTATATGACTAATATGACTCATACGACTATAGCCATTCATTTTTTTTTGAAGTCCAAGGCCTTAAAGCAGCTGAAGGTCAGGTGCTCAGATCTCTGAAAGCAGCGGATTTATCGGAGAAGTCACCTGTTGAGCCAAGGAGTTGAAGCGATGCTGTCCAAAGGCCAATCAGTATTGATTTCATGAGAAACGGGCAACCCCTGCCGGGTCGGCGAACAGGCGACGACGAAAGAAGTTCCACAAAGGAGAAAGGCCAACCATGAAACACGAAAATAAAAAAATAAAGGCAATGAAGAGATGTTAGATGTTTATCCTGTTGCATCCCATTTCCCGTTTCCTTACCTATTCCATTACCTCAACCATGCTTCGCCTTCCTCGCCGACTGTGCCAAAACCATTCATTGTCAGGCGAGCAAAGACAAGACTTTGAAGACGCCCAATCGCGATAAGGTTTGCTTCTGGGTTTTCCCTGACTGGGATCTTTCGGATAGTTTCTCCCGTGGTGGGGGGTGAACATCAATCGAAATGGTTATTGAATCACAATTCACTCCGCAGAATCGTTTTTGGCCAAAGTACATGACGCCGCACGTGTCTGGCTGGTAGGTTCAAATATATAGATTTGAACAACTCAATGGAAGAAACTTATTAAGGATGGGGATGATTCTGCTGGCTGACTGGTAAACATGGATCTTCAATGCTAGTCACATACATACATATAATATTATTAAATATATATATATATATAATATTTATATATATAGAGAGAGAGATATATATATATATGACATGATATGACATGTAGAAGGTCATCAATCAAGACATTTGGAGACCAGCTCCCCGTCCCAGGCGAAATGAAGATCTGAATTCAGAAAGGGCCTTGCGGTACCCGTCTGTTGCCCTCATCGGCTAATGCATGGTCACTGGAATTTTTTGTAGCAAAAAAGTCACCTGGATCATGGAAGTATCCGCTGGTGGAATGTGAACATTTTGAAATAGTTTCCATCATTTTCAGCCTCCGACTGTTGGATTGTGGCCGATGTGGCCGGACACGGTCCCATTCACGATTTAGACCCTTCATTGATATTCATTGATTCAGGTGACAACTGAAGCCCACCTGGTGTCAATTTCTTCAAAGTCATCGTAGTTCGCGCAGTTGGTCCCTCAAAACTGGGTCCAGCATGGCTCTGTACACAGCGGTTTTCGCCAGCAGCGAAACAACGTCGCGGCCGAAAAGTGGCACTGGCAGATCCACCGCATTCACCAGAAAAGGACACAGGCCGGCGGAGAAGTTGGTGAGGTTGGAGGAAGATGCTCCCAAAAAAGTATGACTAGAAAGATGGGTAAGTTGAAACACCTTAATCATCCTTCAACATGGATAAAGTATGATAAAGTGCTAAAATTTCTGATTTTCAGAAGGTTTTCCATGGTTTTCAACCACGAATGATTCGGATCTCGGATCTCATGCAATTCATCTCGGTACGCGCAACTTGTAAGCTGCCCTGCGCAGGCACGAATGCACTATGGCCATCCAGACATCATGAACAAGGAGCGCAGCAGGTCAGTGACAGATTTCATGGAATCCTATGGGTCCAAAATGGTCCAAAGTCCCAACATGTCCAAACATGTCCAAATGAAAATGTTTTCTCAAAATGCGTATATGACCTGTATATGACTACGTAGTAAATTAGGTGACATCCCATAATATCCCCAGCATGGCCATTAATTACTGTATATTCAATTGGAGCAACATTGCAAATACTGATGTTTCTGGAACTCCAGAAACTGAACCAATCATGGTATGGTATTTGCGTTGTTTTTTTGTTTTAACCGCACGGCTTAAAAACATTGTTTTTACCACAGGTTTTTGGGCAAACAACCAGCGAGAAACACCCTGATTGCCGCAGTTTTGAGCTTGTTGCAGCTGTTCGGCTTTTCAGAGGCGGCAAGTGGCGGCAACGAATAAAAACACCGTAAATTACCATGATCTAGCTGCTAGCTGTCCAGCCGTGTCAAACACTAGCCAAAATTGCTGGTTCGAGCCAACATATGACAGAGTTCGTTTTTGATGGACGAGGTGTGTAGCCCTGTGACCCCTCCAAAAGCTTACCCCCACCCTACTGCACGCTGCACGATTCTTGATGTTGTTTTGGGGTCGCAGGGCATTGGTTAGCTACCAGTTTCCCATCTGGCATTGCTGGTTGTAAAGGCTACGCCAGACACTGGCCTTGGGGCTGTGTTGTTGGGCCTATGTTGGGCCCCAGGGCGAGGCCACAGGCGCCTCCCAGTATTCTGGATCTTGTGCACCTTGATTTTCTACAGAGATTCTATCAGAGGGTGTTTGTGTCTGAGGGATTCTAATGATTCTGAAACATGAGGGGTGTGCAACTGGTTTTTTTTGGAAAAACATGCCCCAAAATGTTCCCGGCTTATGTCATATTTATGGGATGAACGTATGCGATACTATGTCAAATATTTGTCCTAAAATGTTTGCCAGTACAGATCCCAGAAAATGAGAGAGAGAGAGAGATGTCAGAACACATATTTTAACATGTGCCTCAGCATATGTGTTAGGTCGTATTATTTGCCGGATTGTGTTAGTAGGCATCTCAGAATGCATGGCAGTTGTGATATGTTTGATTTTTGTTCCTTCCAAATCAATCCATTTTTCAACGTCGGGTGGAAATCATTGGAAGAAGAGTAATCGAACACCAACAGCATCAAACCGTGAATGCAATTGGGCAGCATCATCAAACCTCCATGAAGGGACTTTGTCTTCGTCATGTGGGGCCCGAGAAAGCAAACCTTCACGCGCGAAAGCTGTGCGAAAGCTCCGCGAAAGAAGAGCGCCAAGGTCAAGCCGCGAAAGCAGCGGCGAAAGCAGGTGGATTGTAGAAACGCATTCAAATATTTATGTCGCTGCGAAAGCAAAAACTGTGCCCGCGAAAGCTGGCGCGAAACGATTAGAACCACTTCGCTACCCGGTTTTCGACACCGCTCATAATCGGCAAAGCCATAAATTTATTTCAACTGTCAACTCATTGGACAATTGCCAGACCAAAATTGTCAAGAAGTGGGCAGTGATGAGTTTGAAAATTGCCTTTACGCAAAGTATTGTTGGAATCATGGTTCAAACGGGTGTTTCGAATTTTATAGCCGCTATTATAGCCAAGAGTTTCTTAATGACATCTTCAACTGCGCTGTCCACTTCATGGCCTGCTCCAACTACAAGGAGCACACGGACTGCGGGGGTGGGGGTAGTGGATATTCTGCTTCAAGACGAGATGCGGTGCCCAAATGGTGCCAAACAGGACATCGTTGCTCATTCTGCAATCCTTTGCAAGATTTCATTCATGCGATGAAATCGAGGGATGCTAGATCCACCTGATATTTGAGCGCAGAACGTTTGACGCATCATATATGTTGATATATGTTGACCAACTGAAAATACGGTGTGTTGAAATCAGCTCCAGCTGTAACGTGCTGTTTTTGGTTCGAGTTGAAACCATGCAGTGAATGCACTGTTCAATCGACCCGAGTTGATGCTTGGAAGAGCCCATCTCCGCCTGTCCAGCTATGCGGGTGCTGCACGTCGCAGTGCCTTTTCTGTGTTTGAGCAGTGGGGCTGCCACCTGCCTGGACGACGCAATACCACCATCCGAGCGAAAGAATTTGACAAATGTGGAAGGCTTGGCCTGGCTTTGCTGAGGTCCCACACAATCACACGATACCACGTCCTGGGACAGCCCACGAGAAACACCCTCATGCCAGAACTGTTTGACCCCGTCTAACCAGAGCAGCAACTGATCCATTTTCAAAGGTGCATTGAAACCTGTTTCCCGACCTGACAGGTGAGGGTCTCTAGATTTTATGTCAGTTTTCCCGCTCCGCTTCTCCTATCGCCAGCTCGCAGGCTCAGCCCCGACCCGAACGCTATGCCGGAAAGAATGCCAGATACAATGCATCAATGCCAGATAAAAAGGTCATAATGATTTCAGAATATATGTTAGATAGAATGTCAGAATACCAGTATGTCTTAGAGTCTTAGAATGCGTATTCACCTAGGTAAGATTTTTTGTTCCCCACCTGGGGGTGAGCTTTCACAAAGCTGCAAGTCTTGTCCCCCTTCTCGCCTTCCTCGTCCTGCTGCCAGCCCCGGATGCAGTGGAGCACGCCTGGACCCGAGAATGCCAGACAGAACGTCAGAATATGTGTCAGCTAGAATGCCAGAAAGAACTGCATCAGAAAGAATGTCAGACTAGATGCCAGATAGAATGTTAGAATAGATGCCAGGTAAACTGCGATTGATATGTTTTCATATGTTTTCCATGTTTTCCCCTATGCATTTTTCCCGCTTGGATGTGTGCTGCAAGGCAAGGGTTTTTTTTCCATAATCGCTGGAAAGCAGTTTCCGTGGATTCTGCACTCAGCTCCGGCCTGTGCATTGCAAAATGTATAGAATGCTTGTTTTAAGTTTGAAAAAGCAGAACATATGTCGGATAGAATGAAAGATCGAATGTCAGAATACATGGATAGAATGTTAATGGGAATCACGCCAAGTAAAGTGACCTTTCTGACTGGGAACGATCATATAGTCCATGGATGTCCATGGTTTGTTTTGAATTGTTACTCTTTTTTCGGTCTTAGTTTGCGCCAGGTGAAAGCTATCCACTCGGGATATGGATCGGCAATTGGGCATCTGGTCGGCTCAGTGCCGCCATGGTCCAGATCCTAATTGAAGAACTCATGGGTTTTCACGTGCGCACTGCCGAGGGGTCAGGCCTGTTCACTGTTTGTTGTTTTTTTTGTTGGGCGCAGTGCTTGAAACAAGACTTGATCATTCTGCAACAACGCTGGAGACGGATTTCAGTGTTCTTCGTGGTTTCTAGATGATTGTCCGAAACCTGCCCTCCAAGCATCCATTTCGCTTCTTGACACGATCCTTGTGATTTGATACTAGTGGCACTCAGCAATGGTTTCACGGAATCAGACTGATCCTCCATCTAGAGCCTAATCAAGACCAAAACTTTCCTGTAAGCAGCATTTTTCTTACCTCCCTGCCAGGAACTGCGATGCAGATGTACGCCATGACAGGGTGTGAGACACCCACAAATCCACAGGATCGTGGATGTGGACCTCAAGCTCCCAAGCAGACTTATTTCCACGTCGGTATGGAGGGTTGGACTAAACCGTACTGGCAGACATGGGCAAAAATCCAAAGGGACTTCCCAGCAACTGCTCCAGTAAACCTGGGGCACATTGGATATGATGGAGACGGAGGGCAGTTTGTTGCATTCAACGTCGTTCGCAGAGCCTTTGAAACAGAAGGATTGTTGTTGGACTTCTACGGCAGCTACCATGCCTCGTGGCACACTCCAGGTGCGTACTTCGACAAGATTACAGCTGTGAATGTGTCCGACCTGACGCCCTGCAATGAAAACCCATGGCTGTCAGACCAAGAAACACTGCAGATCTACGTGCAAGCCACCGGAGATTACGATGGTGTAGAAGAGGTGAATGGGGAGCTGCGTGGCAAGTGCTTCTCAGGCTACTTTTGGTTTCCGCCAGCATGTCGCGTAGACACATCCAACTGTGTGCTGTTCTTGACAAGCGCAGGATACGAAATGTGGGTCATGATGCAGAGAGCGACAATCTACAACATGCCAGTGGCACCTGTAGATGTCAAGGATTGGGAGAGGTTCGCGAGTTTGCCTCAACAAATCTCGTGCCTTTTCTACGCATGGGAACCTGACCCGACCTTCTTAGGGCTTCAAGCCAAGATGCTTATGTTCCCTAGATACAACCGGAGCGACTGGGAGCAAGGATTCGCCAGCACTGCCGCTCAAGGTGTGCGTCTTGAAACTTAACCTTGCTAGTCCAGGGCGGGCTCTTAAAGCTGACAGTAATTGTTGTGCAGGTGGAAGACATGGAAATACTGTAGCTCAGATCTTTGCATGCCCCACAATGGAAGGGTAAATAGATGTAAATAGTATATATATACATAAATAGCAGAAAAACAACTTTTGTGGCTTGCGGGTCCATGGCAATCCCAATTTGGAGGCAATCCAGAGGTATGGCTGATGAGGGCGCTGCCCATCCCTCCACAAACAGATAGTGAAACCGCCAATGGGAGCTTTTGATGTGAGGATTTAGGACATGCCAACTTGTTACGAACCATTCCACACCAGGTCACGGCTCTGACAATCTTCATGGGATCACCCAGTACCAACAAGTTTCTCATGTTTCTCCTAGCCAAGTCCCGGAAATTAAAGAAACCTGCCACCGCCTGCCACCTCACCAAGTCAGTCCTGCTCCCTCCATGAGGAAAAGTATGCTAGCCATGACCTTCAAATTATTGCGCCCACAGTGCGGGAGTTGCTGAGTGCTTTCTCAATTAGCTTTGACGCTGCCTGGCTTGCGCATATCCCGCTTCATCGATTATTTTTCGTCTTGTTGGACTGTTTGGTGCAAGGGCCCCAAGGTAATAGCCTGCAGACATTCTTAAACCTGCCACTCACTGACAGTCTGGATTCCAATGGATTGCATTTTTTCATATTTTTTCTTGAGTCTATTTGAGTCTTGAGGTTGTGAATCAGCTCCTGGCAGTTCAAAAGGCCCAGGGCAGTTCTGCGACTGAGATTTGCTTCAGAGTCTTGTCTTTTTGATTCTTTTTGCATATATATATATATATTACATAATATTAATTCATAATACTTTAATTATACAGCATCCTATTATTGATGCGGGTTTTTTGCCAGGGGTTAGGCGCTTAGGCACAACCTGGCAAAACCCAGGCCATGGACGTGGCATGCAGCTGGGTGCAAAGAAATCGTGACATTTGGGGAAAGTGGCTGCCAGACACCACAGCATGCTTCCCACAGTTCGGGCTTTTCGATAAGGTGACGGAAGCTCAGCACGCACTGCAGCTGGGTCATTTGTGAGTTCCTGTTTAGTAGGTCATGTGAGCGGTGCTCGTAGTGCTTTTCTGAGTTAGGAAAAAGAAAAAGATCGGCGAATGTGTTGAAGGTGGTCACTTGAAAACACGTGTATCAAGCGTGTAGCGCCCAGAAAGTGTAGATTAACATGCCCGTGTTTGAGAACGGTTACATAGCCGCATACAGCCGCAAATAATTCATTCTCAACGAGCATTGACCACAATCCCAGCTTTTGATGGGGGCCCATACCCTTTATGCAGAAATAGGCCCCCGGCTCTGCCCAAGGAAATATTCAAGGATGACAGGGAAGGTGACACCAGCAATCTGATTTGCAAGGCCATGTCAGCAACTTGCTGGGCTTCAAGCAACCACAGGTGTTGTTCAAACATACCCGCACGCATGATATCAAATATTCGGACATCCAGCATTATATGTTTTGTTCTTACCACCAATTGTCCTCCACTATAATATGCTTGCATGTGCGATTGTATTTTCTGCTATTGAATCCAAGACTTCAAGACGTTCCCTGCAAGGCGTGCGGTTCAGGCTCTTTTTCTGCCAGCCTTCGCGATGGCAAAGGCCTGACATACGTATGCCGCCCTTGTGCTCCAGGATATGCTCAACCCTCCGGTGCGTCCACCGCATGCGAGCCATGCCCGGTGGGAGAATACCAGGAGGAATGGGCCAAGCAAAGTTGTGAGGGTAATCTAGGATGATGGTCCTCTTCCGACAACTAACTTGCTTTGTATAATTCTACTTGGGGGCATTTATATTCCAATTGAATTTGATAGCAGTTCATACCAGGATTTGAAAGGCCAGTCAACGATAGCCGATAGCGAATCCCGGAGGAGCCCGGGGCATCGTCTTGCAAGCGATGCGCTTTTGGCCAATACCAGAATGCCACGGGACAGAGTCAGTGCCGCAAGTGCCCTGCAGAGCGGACTACGTTGGGACTTGGCTCGGAGTCACTGGCTGAATGTGTTTGCAAAGCTGGATCTATAGAATCTTGGCCATGTCACGCTGGCAGGAGCATGGTGTGCCAAGTTTTCGCACGGGCTCACTTTCATTGCACTTTCAGCAATTCAACTTGATCTGAGGAAGAGGATGGGCAGTGTGTTCCGTGCGGCATTGGCCTTTCTTGTCCGGTCGCCAGCAAAGTTGCAGGGCTGACGGCCCACCTTCCTGCAAGCAGTGCAGATTTCGATCGGCCGTTCATCGAGCACGGATGCTGTGCCAGCACTTTTGGATGCCACCAATTCTGGTCAGCATATCTAACGTCTTAACCAAAATATGGAGACGCTTTGTGGATCTTTGTGGTTCCACCAAAAAGATGAATATTGGTCATCGAAACATATGATATGCAGCAAACATTACATTTGCGAATCCAAATCTGTACGTATATACCACAAATGTGGCGGGTGAGACTTTGCACGCGCCTCGTGCCTCGTTTGGGTGCAATGGACATGCACACTGCGCCCCGGGCACAGATGTAAAGAACAGTGCTGTAGTATATGTAGGCACCCCTGTGAAAAAGGTTCCTCACTGTGACTTTATTTTGCCACATGACACTCAAGGATACAACAGTGATGCAGATGCCCCGCTCACAATCTATCGGTGCCGAGAACATTGTCCAGGCACGTTGCGCACAACGTTGTTAATTGTGTTTTGCCCAATCCGATTTTTTCTTCCTACGCAAACAAACATGGGTCAACCCATGCTGAACATGTTGGATCTTGCTACATCAGATCAGTAACTCGCTGGCTGCGGACTAGCTGACAGCCGGCTGCCAAGGGGGTGCGCCTGGGACATGTTCTGCTGGACGCATTGGGGTCACCTGCGCAGAATGCCCAGCGGGAAGTTTCGCGTGGGGTGACGGCACGTGCTCTGCATGTGCTGAGGGGAACATTTCTCTTTGGATGCCTCTTGGCCTTTAAGAGTTGTGAAAAAGGTTGTGTGACTTGACCGAAGGAAGTTTAGAAGTCAAACTTCCGACAATATGGACAGATGGAAAAGCACAGGTGGGAAGAGTCAGAGAAGAGAAGAGAAGAGAAGAAGAAAGAAGATCAAAAAAGACAAAGTCTAAGAAGAAAGAGGATCCAGGTGCGTGAAAGGTAGGAAAGTCGCGAAACACTGTGTTTTTCCAATGACTTGTGGCTCCAGAGGGCCGAAAAGTAGGCTCGCTAAAGCGGCGGGTGCAGAGCCATCTGGGCAGATGAGAGATGAAAAATTGCACACAGTTGCGGCGCGAAGCACGATTCGAAGTAAAAACGTACAACACACCAACGTCGGAGCACTTTTGGAAGATGAGATGTTGAAAACGTGCACGCCGTTGTGGCACGAAGCACATTTCGAAGTCAAAATGCACAAAACACACCAGGTCCGGAACACGTTTGGAAATTGAGCTCTGCACTCAACTTTCGATCCTTGAAGGAAGTCTCGCAGAGTTGCTTCGTTTTTGATGTTGTCAACTTCGAAAATTGAGGAAGTTTCGCAGAATAGCTTCGTTTTTGACATTGTCAAGTTTGAAAAATGAGGAAGTCTCGCAGACTTGCTGTGTTTTGGATGTTGCCAAGTTCAAAAATTGAGGAAGTCTCGCAGAATTGCTGCGTTATCAAGCTTGCAGATAGATAGATAGATAGATAGAAAGATAGATAGATAGATAGACAGACAACTACAACTGTAACTACAACTGCAACTACAACTACAACTGCAATTCCAGCTACAACTGCTACTTCAACTGCAACTACAAATACCTGTACAAATATATTAATTACGCTACATTACACTACACTCATTACAGTACACTATAACTACTACTACTACTACTACTACTAGTACTAGTACTACTACTACTACTTCTTCTACTACTACTACAACTGCTACTACTACTACTCCTCCTGCTACTACTACTACTACTGTTACTACTGTTACTACTACTGTTACTACTACTACTACTACTACTACTACTACTAATACTACTAATACTACTAATACTACTAATACTACGACTACGACTACGGCTATGGCTACGGCTACGGCTAGGGCTACGACACTACGACTACGCGACTCTACGACTCTACGACTCTACGACCACGATTACTACTACGACGACGACGACTACTACTACTACTACTACTGCTACTACTTCTACTACAGTCACGACCTTGCAGGTAGAAAATATTCGTGCCGCACGAGAGCATTTTTGGACCCACGAGTCGGCGATTAAGCAGACAGTTTTTTTCTATTTTTTACCCACGAGTGAAATTGAAATATATATCATTTTTCAGAATCTCCTCATTTCTTTTGTGTTTTTTGAAAAATTGTTTATTGAGATAAAGTATTCGAAAACACAACTTGTGGTCGAAACCCTGGTTTCTTTGCCATTTTCCATTTTTGCGTGCATATATGCAGTCGAAATGCAGTGGAAAATTTGTCATTTTTTTATCTGCAAATAGCCGGAAAAAATTCTATCTGACATGTTTTTGTTTTTTTTTTAAGAGACTTTTTTGTGTCTTAAATTTCATAAGACATAAACAATTTATAAATTGCCTGAATTGGTTGCATTTCAGATCATTTTTGTATCTTATAATTTCCAAGTTCGGATTTCATCAATCAGCCTGACATGGCCTGATGAAGTGGAAAGCGCCAAACATCCTAGGATCAGTGGCGGAGTTGTGTTGTTGCTGTGCGTTTTTCCAGCCTATGCTCGGCTCACTGGGCCCTACTCTCCGAAGATTGGTGCCACAGGCGTTGCGTGGTCCCTTCTGGGCTTGACCGTTGAAATTGCTCAGAATTTGCAGGTGGTGGGCACAGCACCCACCAGCTGGCCGCCATTGATGGTGAGAATCACCAGTTCCGTGAGTGGTCTGAGCAGCAGCTTGAGCGGCCTGGGCGGCTTTGCCTGTATAGGGCATGCTGGCGTGGTGATGATGTATGCCGGCCAGGTTTTGATATTTCCTGCTGTGATTGGCACCTTGGCAGCCTTGGCTGTTGTGTTTCGATCTCACTTCACTGGTGCAGGTGCATTTCTGCAATGTTACAATACATTTCGCACAGTTAGAATTCGATAGTTAAGCAGGGATAACAAACAACATTTCCATAGAACAACATCGCCCACGCATGTGATTTTCAAAAGAAGTTACATTTTCGCTTTCAGGTCATATTGGTCATGGTGATATCAGTAAGACACATTGGCGTCTGCCTTGCTTGGAAGCATACTTGCAAGTCAGTTACCTGGCGCCCAAGCGAGGTATCGTGCTGTTGACCTTCGGGCTCACGAAATTGTTTCCGTTTGTGAGACAGGCTTGCAGCTGTGCAGGAGCAACAAGAATGATGCTGGCCCGAGGTTCTTTAAATTCTGTGAATTTGTTTGCTTCCTTTCAGGTCCTTGCCAGCAGCAACAATGTAATATGTTTCCCGGGCTTCCTGGAAACCATCACTCAGGATGGCATGTTGTGGACGCCTCGCCCGCATTTGTCGCATTCCGCTCTTGCCAGAAAGGGCATACACATGGACCTGGTATGGCACTGCTTGTCTCACAGGGAAGTTTTGCCAGTTGACTTTTCCCACCATGGCAAATGTGGGGCTTTCACCGATGATGTGCTACAGCCACCCAGGCAAGCCTTCCAAGTATGACAGGGACAGGGATGACAGGGCAGTTGGCATCTGGTATTAAAGGGTCTGCAAAAGACTTTAAACGGCTTTCCCTGCTGTTTGGGTGAAGGTCTGCTTTTCTATCTCTTCTGAGCTTTGGAGAGATTTGGTTCAAACTACAAGCTGGGTGATCCACCCAGCACTGTAGGGACGGCATCACCCGTTCATCCAACATGTGCAGGCGGACAGAAGTACAGCCTCATGAAGTACAGCAACACCTTCTGCGGGACGAGTGATCAGGTTGCTTGTTTCCGAACTGTTTGTGGAATTGTGCGCCCGGAACTGTTGGTTAATAGGGTTAAGGAAACCGACAAAAATTACCAAAGCAACTCATGGGTATGAGTCGGTATGAGATAACCTTGCCCACAAAAGAAGAAGAAACTCCGAGAAGAAGAGGTATATAACCTGAAGAATGGGTAGCTCAAGCGAGGCGGGGAAAGAGGTGGCTACGGGGTGCCAAAGCCGTCATGCTTCCATGCTTGGCATGTTGGGGAAGGAGAGTCAGCGACATGTCAGCGACATGTCGGGCATCCTCAAAAGTGCAAATGTTTTACATGTAAGGCCCACTTTGTGCATTCGAAAAGCTGCATCGAGATGACTGCGGCTTTTGTCTGTGTTTTCTTGACGGTGTGTCTTGCGCTTCAGGATTACTTTGTGTGCAAGAAAGGTTTTGTTGGATGAAAGGTCAAGCTTGTGCAACAAACTGTGCTTGCAGGGGATTCTGGATGGTTGGGGTAAAGTGATCAGGATGGTTCGAGACGTGGCGGGCGCAGAACGTGTCAACTAATTATGGCCTGGCTGTGTTCACGGCACACTGGCAAAGATGTGCGATTTCCTCCTACTCTTCAGTTCTTGCAATTGAAGGTGAAACTTGGGAAACTAGACTTCCTCTTGGGCGTGCCTGTGCAGACCGCGCAGCAAGAAACATCCACCACGCTGCCACGACCATCTCTGAAGCAGGTTGCATGTGCGATGGTGCTGTCCGCCGACCTGCCTGCATCGCAAGCATCTGTGAAATTCAACATCAGCATCAGCGCAGTTCACTCTGGGTCCTGCTTTGATGTGGGAAGGATTCAATCTCTTCAGGATTCTTTTGAGGGTGCATCTCCAAAGGCCATAATACATTTTTTTTAACAATCGGCAACCGGCAACCGGCGCCGGCAAAAGGCACCGGCAACCGGTAACCGGCAGCGGCAACCGGCAACCAGCACCGGCAACCGGCACCTGCAACCGTCAACCGGCAACCGCCAACCACAACGGTTTCTTTGAGATGGCCTTCGGGTTGTTTACGCTTACTTTGCGGTTTCTTTGTGGCTGGTTTAGGGCTCTTTTTCCCGAATGCCTAGCGAAGGGTTCCCGTTTATAGTCGGGGGTTCTGAGGGCTGGACCCTTGTTCGCCTCGAGTGGCTCGTCGCGTCGTCGTCGCATCGTCGTCGGGTCGGCGTGGGGTCGTTAATTCCGTGTCTATGGGGGAAGCTGCAAAACCTCTCCTTTTCGAAGGTTTCCAAGCAGGTTGTCATGCTGTTTTTCGTGGCAGGCGTGGCACTTTGTGACATTCCAACCTGTTTGCTAACGTGCCGAAAGTGTCAAAATTGGAGGATGTCTCGCACGAAATGCTCGTTTTGCTGCGCCCACGTCTTTGTAGTACAAAGTAGTATAGTCAATTTCTACCAGATAGAATATTTTAGTTCAAAAAATAGTTTTCCCCACAACTTTGTGTGGCCTCCCGCCTCCTCCTCCCCACACACACCACCAACAATCTCACCACCAATCTTTGTCACACCAACAATCTCACCACCAATCTTTGTCACACCATCTGTGTCAACCATCATCTTTCACATACATATTTCAACCATCTTTGTCAACCACCATCTTGGTCAACCATCTGTGCCAACCACCAACCACCATCTTTTTGTCAACCATCTTTGTCAACCACCATCTTTCACATACATATTTCAACCATCTTTGTCAACCACCATCTTTCACATGCATATTTGTCAACCATCTTTGTCAACCATCTTTGTCAACCACCATCTTTCACATACATATTTCAACAATCTTTGCCAACCAGCATCTTTCACATACATGTCAACCACCATCTTTCACATACATCTCTGTCAAAATATGTGTGTCAACCATCTTTGTCAATCATCTTTGTCAACCACCATCTTTCACATACATATTTGTCAAACCATCTGTGTCAACCATCTTTGTCAACCACCATCTTTCACATACATATTTCTCAAACCATCTGTGGCGGCGCTTTGCGTGGCAGGCGTGGCACTCGGAGACATTCACCTTCGTTTTGCGTGGCAGGCGTGGCACTTATGGCACTGGGTGGCGCGCTTGGACCGGATTAGTCGCGGATGACATCGCGG
>Ga0126342_10010236_pt1 | contig 16775 bp, 15 predicted proteins | sample Cyp1metagenome_FD_92528 | JGI IMG/M metagenome (GOLD analysis project Ga0126342, IMG submission 92528) | Coral microbial communities from Lord Howe Island, Old Settlement Bay, Australia - Cyphastrea 1 metagenome | ecosystem: Host-associated > Invertebrates > Cnidaria > Coral ... | reverse complement strand
GATTTCTAGGTCCAATGTCCTGCAAAAACCTTACGGGCGAGAGGCTCCACTTCCAAAACGATGCAAATACCACAGAAATGCTCGGTTTTGTCTCCAAACTGTTGCAAGGGCCATAGAAAACAAGGAATTCCAGGGGAATATTTGTTTTTGGAAGCCTTATTTTTTTTTTGATCCCTCACCTTTTAAGGAGACTTGACCATCCCATTGTTTTCATGAGAGGGCAAAGAGAGTTGCCGCGTTGGGAAACAGTTTTTTTCGGAAACAGTCTTTGGGCTTTTGACTGTGTGCTACATGTTTCTCGAATTGAAGGCAGCAAGATTTTATTGACTTCAACGACCGCGTTGTGAGCTTCCAATTTGAACTACTGAAGCTCTACATGCGCCATCATGACGATGCTCCAGCCAATATGCACTTGATTAGTGACAGGACAGGACACAGAAAGACAGAAGGAATCTTGCGGTGTGATAGGTTGTTGAACTTGCGGGGTGACTAAAAAAGGCTGGGCCAATTTCCATACAGTAGAAACCGGCATCCCAATCCAAAGTTGTTTTCCCCGCAGTGTCGCAGCCTACCATTTTGCACATTCCTGGTTGGCAATTGAGCCGCACAGGAGCGTTTTGGATCAGCTGGCATACCTGAAGTGGAAGGCTGGCTGCACCTGCTTGGTGCACAAGTGGAAGGATGACAATGACAGCTCGACTGGGTGGTTCAGCCCATTCAAGAACATGCTAAAAGGTGTTCCTCAGACCAAAAGTCAGGAAGCAAGAAATGCGGCGCTATTTCCAATCAAGTCTTTAAATATCTTTAAATGTAAAGGTCACTAAGTGAGTCCGGATCTGTAATGGCCACGCAGGTCTCTGAAGGGCTCGTTGCAAAGAAGAAACTCCAGGACTTTGTTGCCGCAAGGATAAGTGGCAGCCAATTTGACCATTCTAGCCACGGCACGTCATGAATTTCCTTTCTTGAACACCTTCACCGCAAAATCTTGGATTCTTGGTCGTGCATCAGTATTCAAAGGAGGCGTGGAAGCTTGCGAGCATCGAATCAATGTTTCTTGTCGCAAGCATAATCGCTTCAAGCGTCAAGAGATGCTCGTGATACCAGCAGTTGCTTTTGAAAGGTAATTTGTTTCTAAGTATGATGCTTTGCACTAGCAGGTGGGTTTTGTTGAGAAGGTCCCTCAGTCTTGGGTTTGCTCGCATTTCAAGTTTTTGAGGAAAAAACTCTACGTCAACACGAAATTCATATTGATGACACCGAATCCTGAGCTTTGCGCAACTCGTTGGCAGTCAGTTGTTTTATGGTGTTGCAACGGCGACAAGGTGCTAAAAGAATCTGCCTTGTTCATATTGTCAGGTCAATGATGGCACACGGATGCTTTCTGACGAAAAAGGCCTTTGGAAACTTTTTCAAGCTTTCAAATGGGTTTTAAAGGAGGCATCCATTGATTTTGATCAATTCACAGCAAAAAAGGACGATGCTCAAGATCTTATCGACTTTTTGCTTGGGTAAATGCCATTTTTTCACCGCAGACACCTGTCTCTGTGTGTGTGTCTTGCTTTGGTGGGACTTTCTTCCATGTACAGCACAGTGTTTTTTGGAATGCTGGCTTAGAAGCTCGCTTCTCCTTTGTCCATATCTTCACGCCAAGGGATTGGCACAGGTCCAGTGTCACTAGACCTCGGCATGTTTGTGTGAACTGGCACAGCCCCTGGCTGGTCCGTGGTCTTTTTCCAGCTGGAAAGGAGACCGTGCAAAGACACTTGGGCCAATGTAAATGTTTGGAAAAAGAACCATTGACTTGCACGAAAGACAAATGGACCAATTGCCGATGCCGTCGATGCGGTTGCAGACAGAGGCATGTTAAGGTTTCTGACCGGGGACAAAGTCTTAAGCGTTCACATTTTTTTGGTTTCAAGCTGCATCTTGCACAGAGATGCGTGTGCGTGTGTGCGCGCGTGGCATTCTGGTTTGAAGTCTGTTGTTAGTGAGCAGGGCTGCTCCCACGACATGTCATGGTAGATGTGGAGCCATACGTGACACTGGAAGCCCCATCCAAAGTGCGAGATGAGCAGTCAGTGCTTTCCATATGCGCATTTTCAAAGGAGCTCTGTGCGGGGTCCTCTGCAAAACGCCGTTTGTGTTGAGAAATGCCTTGCACATCCCTGCGAGCCTGCTGCCGCCCCTGAGGAGCAAACAGCTGATGCCAAACCTGCCTTCTCCATCCAGTGGCGCCCTGCTGAGAAAAATCGTGCCTGGACAATGGCATAGACGGGCATAAAGAGTCTAAGAGGCATAGAAATATTTCCGCGTGCCTCCCAACAACACACACACATCGTTTCTCAATGGGGATCTTTTTGGATAACCAATTTTGAAAAGTCCAAGAGCTGTTCCTCACCTCCAATACTAGATGTTTCTGACCGCCGTTCGGCCTTGAGCCAGAACTATTCGACTTGCCAGACATGCGACACACACGGGCCCCACCATGATTTGCCACTGCTTTCAGCGAGGTTTGTTGGACGAATTTGGCCTCGATGGATTTTGCCTTATTTCCTTTGAACAGGTTCATCCCAGGCCAGGCTCCCATAATATTTCCAAGTGGGGTGGAAGATTCTTTTTCGAAATGTTCTTCCAGATCTTCCGACTGAATTTTGCATTTTTAACCATCCTGTGTTTCAAGCATCGCAGGGAAATCGTCAAGATCTTGACGGCCGGTGTAGCAATTGGAAAGCGAGTCTTCCGCTTCATCGGACATTCGAACAGTCAAATGAAATCTAAGACGTGCTGGTTGTACAACGGCTTGCTGGAGGAAAATGAACAGATCTTGGACAGGGTAGGTTTTTTCAAGAGCATCACTTCAGCTGCCAAGCGTGCCAAGCGAGTTGGATTGTTGTTCACAAGCATCACGTCTTCCATCACAGTCTCGGAGAAGTTTCAGGAAGATGCAGACGAAGACATCGAAGCGATTCTGGGTTGGAACAAATCGGTAGTATGGTGGTTAAAAGAATTTTGGATAGGGAGAGAACGTTTTCATGCCTGGAAATGTCACCAGTTCCAATCCAGCAGTTGAGACTTCGCGGGCCCACCTAGAGAGGAAGGCCGAACCCTACCTTGAACAAAGATAGGCAGACCTTGCAAGTTGTTTACTTTTCGAATCCCAAATGCTACACTTGATCAGCCATTGTGGCTGAACCACTTTTTTGATATTTCTTTACATGTCTGGCCATCCTTGACAGAAACCACGTGCCCAGGAACGGTTTTTGCTTCACTGACGGTTGTGGCCGGCATTGCACGAACTTTGCGAAGGTTGTGGCGCGTGAGCTGCGGATTTTGGAGCCAGTGTCTGCCGCACGCTATCGGCCCAGTGCATTTCAAGTCCGCTTCAAGGGATATAAAGGCCTGTTCTGGAAACAATATAATCTCAAGTGATACACTCATGCAGCAGGGGTTTTCTTGCTCTGTTCAGTTTGTTTAAAGGATTTACAACTGGGGGAGTTCTGCTTTGGCAGGGATGATTGTGGAAGACCCGAGCTTGAACCAGCCCAGCGCGGAGGTGGTCAAAATGCGGCCCAGTCAAAAGAAGTTTCGGCTCCAAGATGGAGTAGGTCAGATCCAAAAGAAGTTTGGAGTGGTAGATTACTCGAAACCATACCAGTTTGGGGCTTTGAACAAATTTACGATCATCATCCTTTCTGGACTGGGTGTCCCCTTGGAAATCTTTCAACAGCGGCAAGAGGATTTTTTCCGGAAGTGGGCAGCAGTCGGCCAGACAGCTCTGATGGAGACTTTATTACTCGCAAAGAGGCCAGAGTTATTACAAGAACTTATTGCGAAGGATGTGGGCAGAGATTTGAAACCTGTCAGGGCATTGCGAAGTGAGCTGAAAAAGATGAGCCGACAAGACGCGAACAACCAGGAGCCCAAGCTCCGCATACCCATTGAAAGATCGAGGCTGCTTTTTGGAGTGGCAGACACCACGGATACTCTGAAGTATGGGGAATGTTTCGGGCCGGTGATTTCAAATGTGTTTTTTCAGCGGCCGACCAGGTTTTCTACAGTTGGAAGGCCTTGAAACGCCCCCAGCTGCGCGTGTTTTGGTGACAAGGAGCCCATGTTATCATCCAGGAGACCTTCGGGTGTTGCGGGCAATGCCAATCTCAGAGCTGGTGTCTCGTGCAGAGGTTACATCAAAGAAGCTGGTGGAACAGTGGCTCGGAAAAGGGTTTTCAACTTTCTGGGAGCTCTTTCAATTCCTGGGGCCCTGGCAATTTTGATTCAACGAGCAGGTTGGCAGTGCATCGGATTGCCCTTTTGTTTACGGCTGCTCTGCCTTCAGGTCAGCAGAACATACAGACTAGGTCCTAGGTGGATTCGAGAATTGTATGGACAGTCTCTTTCACACACAGCTTCCAAAATGAGGCGACTATCTGTCCTACGAGATGTGGTGGTCTTTCCTACTCAAGGACCTCGTCCGCATCCAGATGAAATGCAAGGTGGTGATTTGGATGGTGACGAGTTCTTCGTTTGTTGGGACACTGCGCTGCTGCCGGGTATGACGGTGGATCCAGCATCCTATGAGGCCACACCAGCGAGCGCTGACCCCAGTTGCGGCTTGGCAGACTTGGCGGTGCACTTTGCCTGGTTTAGTTTTGCAGCCACAGCGCGTGTGAGCGAGGCTTGGCTCCACTGGGCTTCGGTGGAACCCGAAGGTGCCTTGAGTGCTAAGTGTCGAAGACTTACCGATTTCTTCTCCCGAGCTGTGGATGCAGTATCCAGCGGGGAGCACGTGAGCTTGCCAGTGGATTTGCAGAAACCTGCGGAGGAGGCTGCGACGAATACTGAAACAGCATGGGGCATCCTCACCCGACGACAGGAGCAGTGGTTCGCTTGGGCGATGCAAGAGCAACTGCAGATGTCATCCCATCTTAATTTCAGGGAGTTGTCGGAGATCATATATGAAATGCCTATGACGCCCCTGGCCAAGCTGACCTTGTTGAGCAAAGCACCTGACCTGGGGGACCACATGGATGAGATCCCTGAGCTGGTAGACCTTCGGCTTCTGAAGTTTCATGAATGGAAACTACTCGAAAGTTTCTTACCCAAACTGAGGCGAGGGCATTTGGATCAAAGTTGGATTGCTGCAAAAACTCTTAGCAAATGCTAATCACAACGTTTCAACCGTTTTTCCCGAGAAGTGTTGACCCAGGAATCTTGAAGCGTCTTCTCATGTCAATACGCACGGTGCATGTCCTTCAATAAGTTGGGGCATCTCGGTATCCCAACTGATTCTGGGTCATAGAAGTAATTATACAAGTTGCTATGAACAGTGCCGAAGTGCAAATAGCATCGAATAGCTAGCACCCAGTTTCATGCATTGATGTTGCAGACCGCTCGCTGTCAATGCAGCGGTGGACAGTTGGTTGCTTTCGCCTGCTGATCTTACAGCCTTGGGTCATGGAGGCCCGAACACGATTGGCCACTCGGAGACTTCGTGGCAGCTCAACCAATGGGGCTCTGTTGCCTTGATTTAGCTTAAACAATGACATGTTCCATCATTTTCCAGGCCTGTTCTTGTCCATTCCCTCCAAGTATATCACAACCAACATGTCTCACGCTTGAAATATGAGCGACAGATTGCCAAACCTCCATGCTATTCAACCTAGCAAGGAGAGTGCGGGTATGCTGCAAGCTGTCCACTCCTGCAACCGAAGAAGGCGGCTCTTGTTAATAAAGGTTCGGGACGGTTTCACTTTGGGACTTTTGCTCCTGGGGCAATTCAACGCCAGCGGCAAGTTCCACAAAGAGCATCGCGTTCGGGAGGACCAAGGGTTGCCAAACGTCCAACGGGAAAACGGGCCAGCCTGGAACTCTTTTTGTTTAAGGTTCATGTAGATTTTCCAGCATGTATTCCCACGTGAAGCCTAGCCCACATGGAACAACCATCATGCGACGGTGCTGCTTCGCACCGCAGCTCTGGAGGGGTGATATGCAACCGTGCGTAAACAAAAAATTCCTCTGTAGAAACATGGCGCAATTTGCAGAACACACACGAAGCAAATGTCCGTTTAGCATTGAACCCCTTTCAAGCCAGTGAAGACAGGGAAAGGAATCCCGGTTGTCCTAAGTCTGCAACATTAGTAATTTTATTCGTTTGGAAGATTTTACTTAAAATGTGCCTCAATTTTTCCACTGTTAGTAAGGTTTGTCAAACATGAAAGGAGCGTCAAGAACGCAACACAAAAAATCTGTTGTTTTTCTCTTTGGGGTTGTGCTGGATCAATTGGTTTTGAATCGGTGAGGTCAATAATATGTACTGAGTTTGTGGTTGGGCATGCTTAAGTAAAGTCAACATTCTAGCAAGGGCATGTCCAGATAAGATTATAATATAATAAGTAAAAGTAATGCGTTTCTTGGCAGGACATGCTCAAGTAAAGTCAAGGGTATAGCAAGCGACCTGCCAGATAAGTCCCAGGTAAGGCAGACATCCATATGGGGGATACCTCAGCACCACCGCAGACAGAGAAGAAGAGCAAAACAAAAAAAAAAGATCCTAGAGCAATTGAAAGATCAAGGAGACGACGAAGACACAAGAAGAGAAGATCAAATACAACAGAAAGTATGCCTGGAAAAGAAACTGAGTCTCGATACGTAAATATGTTCGTCGTATTTCCTTTGAGCGAGTAGTAAATTACTAACTGGGCTGTACCTAAATGCACCGGAGTTGTACCTGAAATTATTTCGCTTGTACCATGTTATATTTAGGTGATACCGAAGCGCATTGAGGTTTTACAGTTTTACCTACGTACAAAATGCATGTAGGTACTAGTGTAAATGTATTCGTGGGCCAAACATACGTTGATGTAATTTGATGCAATGTGTTTCATGTATGGAAGGAAAAATTATGGTATTGAAAGATATTGAAAGCAAAAATAGGTTTAGAATGGATGATGGTGATGGTGATGGAAAGGAAAACACCGGTTTGTTTCCATTTCTGTTGGTGTACGAATTTGGAATAGTTGCTTTTGAAGGAGTCTTTTGTTTTGTTCTAAAACTGAAAATACTTCGAACTGTCGGACGTGTGTTTCGTGTGTTTTTCGGTGGGTGGAGCTTCGGATCGGGTTTGAAATGTTTCAGAGGTTTCTCAGTAAATTCATGTAGTAGCCCACCTGAAACGGAGGTAAATTGTGCGGTTTTGTAAGCGATCTTTACTATTTCAAACCTAGACAACAAACTAAAGTTCAAAATAGGAGTACTACGAAATTAAGTAGTACGTCTTAATTCCGATGATATGTTTTCATATGCTTTCTATTTTTGTGTGTTTGTTTTTGTTGGAAATGTTGGTGGGGTTTGCTTCCAATTTTTTCACAACATACTTTTGAATAGTTGTTGTTTGTTTTCATTGTTGTTAAAGCCAAAAATGTTGAGCGGCGCAACAAAAGTGTTGGGTTACATTAAATGAAATTGCCATCGAAACCTTCAAATCGTGGATCAGCATGTGGTAAACTTGCAGAAACATGTGGCCAGTCTTGGGACACAATAGTTGCACAGTGATTTGCATGAAAAATATTTGCTTGTGAAAGAGCCTGATTACATGAGATATTTATGTGAGATCTTTTTGCCTGAGACAATCAGTTTTTTGAGCCAACTTGTGCACGAACATATTTGTTTGTGAACCTTATTTACTTGTTTTTTGCATGTTACATGTGGTTTCTTGACTTGCGACAATTACCTGGGATCAACAAAAAGTATTACGTCTACATATATATATATAATGTATAAGTATATTTGCATGTATTTAGTTGACAATTAGTAGGACTGTTGGTGTTACAAGCAATGTGGGAAAATACGATGGCCGGACATGCTTGGCCATCGTATTTTCCCACGTCGTTAATGCGTATAGTTTCAATTGAATGTGAAATCAAAGTCTCATGCGAAATGAAAATCAAAGTCTCAAGTGAATGCCCTTATAAAGTCCCAGAAGAATTGCAGCCAGACGTGCAAAGCTAATGGTTAGATCTGGATGAACTTACTTGAGTCCTACTGTCCTACTTGGATTCAAATGAAGCTTGCAGTTGAAGGTTGTATTTTTTTCCTATATGCTTCGGGCAGTGAGCTGAATTTGCTGGAGTTGTATTTGAATTTACGTGAACACAGGGAATCAAGGTTTTTAGACTATACATCATCCTATCAGGGTTTAGGTGAATTTTCTGAGTATCGGAGGTTTCTGGAAATGGGACAGGTTCGTGTTTCTGGCCCTTTGCAGGAGCAAACCCACAAAAAAGAGATGGGGCTTTGCCCCTTGGAAGCTTCCACAGCCTTCCCCACAAAATTAAGTTGAAATATATTTCCACAAACACATTTTTCTCATGAAATTCTCATGCAAGTCTCGCGCATTTTAGATGCACGTTTTATGCACTTCATAAAAGGAAGGTTTAAAAGTGCATGTAAATTTGATAAATTGCTTGTGAACTCTTGATGAAGCGTTGAAGAACTCTTGAGAAGATATTGATGACATCTCACTGCATGTTTGATTTGGGTTTCATCAAGATGTTCTCAAAAGTTCTTCAAAATGTCATCAAAAGTTCACCGAAAGTTGTTTGCCATTTTTTTTGTGTCATGTCGGGAATTTAGAATTGCCTGTTTGTTTGGAGTTTTCATGGTTTTCATTGGTGGGGCCTGGCAGCCAATGAAGTCTGGAGTAAAGTCCATTGAAGACCATCTCAAGTCAAGTTCATTGAGCTGGATCTCAAGTAAAATTAATTGAATATATTCTGAAGTAAAGTTCAGTGAAAACATTCTAAGTTGAAGCTCTTTTGTAAGCGGATAAGTTGAGAAGTAAAGCACGTGTAAGTCACATCAAAAAACTTCTCAAGTAAAGTCATGCTTAGCACTTGGCCGCAGCAAGTCTCTTTTTTGAACCATTAGAGTTTAGCTGTTTTTGTTGATATATCATCCAAGTGATGTGGACAACATGTTTCCTTCAAATAAGGTCACGCATGTAACGTTTTGCAATGAAAGTAAGATGTTACTCTTGCAAGGAGATAGAAACACCATTTCTGAACAAAGGTGATTCAGTGGAATTATAAAGAACACAGAAAACTGCGCATGTTGGCCTGTGTTTTTTCCATGTGATGGGTTCCAATTGTTTCTGCGCTGTGCTCCTTTCCAAAAAGAACACATTTGTTTTGGAATCAGGGGTTTTGATATTTCACCCAAACTTTTTTGGATCAGTTTTGAAAAATGCATGCCAATGCAATATATGCATTTTATCACATGTATACATTTATTATTTGTTAAAAAAAACACATGACATCACATGACTAACAAAAGTTGTGCACAATTTGGTCTCAAGGATGTGCACTCTTGACAGCTGTCAGCACTCTCAGGATTGGGATTGGGTATAGCTTTATTTATCTAGATGCTCAACTGTGTTTACATGTTTTTGATCGCATGTTTTTCTCCCTTACCTCTGCCTTAAAATATTTTTCAAGTAGCACAATCTTTGAAAACGAGTATGACTGCACGTGGTGGTTTGACACACTTACTTGTCCTGCGATTCTCAAATGCACATGCAGTTTACATGCAATTTATTTCTAGTTTGCTGTTGTCCCTAACATTCCGGAATTTTGAAATTTTAAAAAAAGGACCGGGGGGTCGGCAAAGGTGAAATAATGTCATGCACCGGCAACCAGCAAAGAACGCTGAAAATGATTACTTGTGCAAATCCTATTGCGTGCATGAGCCCACCTTACTTGCGACATTCAGTACTTACATTATGTCCTACAATGTCCTACAACACAACCTATGAACATGAACATGGATTCCTCACATGAAGTTTCACACAATCAAAACGTTAATGAGATTGAGAAATTAACTACAGCAACATCCATGGTTCAAAAAAACATCAGCAACCAAAATCCTCAAACCAACAAAAGCTATACGTCATCAACACTATTACATAAAGCAAGCAAACAAACAAGTTACCCACAAAAACAAATTAAAAAACAAAACACACTCTGAAATATTCACAAAATAAGACCAAAAAAAAGATCGAAAATTAAACTCACAAAATACACAGTCAGCTAAGTTCAACCTATTCACATCGTTTGTGATCCATTTCACAAACTCACATATTACTGTATGAAGTGTTGAAGCAAGACCCTAAATCCGTCGATTCTATAAAATTTCATAAATTATGAAATATAACAATTCTCGAGATTCAGGGAAGGAGTGAGACAAATGGTCCAGGACATCAAGACGTAAAAGATCCATATCACACAAAATCCCAAAATTACTTCTTCGAGTGATCCCCACCGTGAAACATTATCCTGACATAGCTTCTGACATCTTCTGACATACCATCTGGAAGTATATATTATGGCATATTGATTTTGACATTCTTTCTGGCAGATACTTTGACATTCTATCCGCAATTCTATCTTGCATCTATTCTGACGTACTTTCTGGCATATCTTCTGACATTCTTTCTGACATTCTTTCTGGCATTCTATCTGGTATATCTTCGGAGATTCTTTGTGGTTGAGGTCCGGTGGGGAACACTCTGATCCGGAGCTCGCGGGTGAGGTCCGGCGGGGAACACTTTGATCCTGAGCTTGCTGTTCGGGCCCGGCGGGGACCACTGCGATCTAGCGCCTGCAGTTGAGGTCTGGCGGGGAACGCTTTGATCCTGGGCTTGCTGTTCGGGCCTGGCGGGGAACACTGCTATCTAGCGCTTGCAGTTGAAGTCTGGCGGGGAACGTTTTGATCCTGGGCTTGCTGTTCGGGCCTGGCGGGGAACACTGCTATCTAGCGCTTGCAGTTGAAGTCTGGCGGGGAACACTCTGATCCTCGGCTTGCTGTTTCCGGCGGGGAACACTGCGATGTAGCGCTTGCAGTTGAGGTCTGGCGGGGAACACTCTGAGCGTGGGCTTGCTGTTTCCGGCGGGGAACACTGCGATGTAGCGCTTGCAGTTGATGTCTGGCGGGGAACACTCTGATCCTCGGCTTGCTGTTTCTGGCAGGGAACACTGCGATCTAGAGCTTGCAGTTGAGGTCCGGCGGAAGAGGAGGCGGAGGAGGAGGAGGAGGACGCGGAGGAGGCGGCGGGCCAGTTGATATAAAATCGAACAAAACTCACCCGACAGGCGGGGATAAAACACAGACAAAAAAGACAAACGTGCTCCACCCAACAGAGAAATATGATGAAAAATGAAATATGCTCATTGATTTTGGGATGATGCCAAATTTTAGTCATATCAGTAAAAGCATTACTAATATAGTAGTAAAATCGTTTGCTAATATTAGTGGTTTTTTCTAACATTAGTATTTGTTTTAGACTTGGAAAATGTCACACACACAATACATAATGCTAGTAAAACCCGTTGTTTACGTAAAAGTCAGGGCAAGTAAAACTACTCATATTGCAGACTTAGGGTGCCCTATGCACCTTTTTAGCGGTTGCTCAGCGATACAAGGATTAGGAAGCGATGGTTGCACACGAAGAAGCAGCAAGAATAACAAAAATGCAACATCACAACAAGTCACACCTCCATCGAAGAGCCATCAACCATGCGCTTTGCTGACCTAGACGCACCTTGCGTGGTGTCGCCGAAGCATCACCTCCGCCTACCAGTCACACCAAGCAAACCTTATGACAGTTGTGTTCATCAGAGAATCAACTGCCAGGCTGTGCCACTAGAGGCATTTCGGATTGGAGATGTCATTTCCCGCTGCTGGCGCTAAGAGTGCCGGAAAAGCACCGGCGTTCGTAATCTAAAGCTGATTGGTTAACCCAACTTTAATTTTTTTGCGTGTTGGTCAGATATCTGTGGGCCGGGAAAATGGGAAACAATCAGTGGCACGCGATGCAATCTACGTGGAACAGCTGAAATCATAAATGTCCGGAACAAAAGCCTTGCTAACCTCTGGAGGACAGTGAAGTGCGAGATGGCAGCAAAGTTTATGTTTTTGGTTTGGCATCGGCGTACCGGAGGAAGTTCGAGGCATCTGGCAAGTTTCGGCTTTGCTTGTGCAAAGACCTTTTGCAACTGTACGAATCAAAGGGCAAGGAGCTCACTAAGGATGATGTGGCGGGCAGCACTTTTGTGTATTTGAAAGCGGAGGGACAAGACTTTGAGTTTGTGAAAGGAGATGGCAAGGGACGGAAAGGGAAGAGAGCTAAGGCAGGAAAGCATGCAAGACGCTCCAACTGGTTTGACCTCCCAAAACTTCTGCAACAATAACAACGACACTTGTGATCAAAAAACGTACAGTCATCGCATTTTTTCATACCCAAGAATGAAATTTCACTCTGGACATCTCAGCATCTCTGGAATTTCTTTCATTGGGATGCGTATTGGGCAGGGTGAGCCCTGATAGGCTTCTACCCGAGAGCCCAGAACAATATTGTCCGTGGCTCTCCAAAACCTTGACGCTCGTGGGCAGCAACTCTTCGGAGGACGCGTCAACAAAAACGATTGCCTCACATGGGAACTCTATACCGAGCGCTCAGACCGAAGCCGCCCTCCAGAAAGGCCAGGGAAGCTCTTGTTGGAGCTGTACATGGGAGAGCCTCCCTGCGTAGACTTGGGTGCCTCAGATGGCTCTATGTGTTGAGGAACGTTCATGAATGGACTGAGCCACTTGTGAGGAGACAGTGCCGCTTGTGATAGCATGTGGCAATTCAACCTGAGGTGATCCCACTTCCTTTGATTCCGATTTGAAGTGGCTCTTGCAGATCTACCCCGCAGAGAAAGATATAGCACCTGACCTCAACTTTCATCAGGCCTCTCTCAGCATGCCACTCCTTGCAGCTTGGTGCAAGATCATTGGGTCTGTTGTTAACTGTCAGAGCAAAAGGAAGATGGAAGATAGAATAAGAATTGAATAAGATATCAGATAGAGTATTGGCAGAATTAGATAAAGATCGATGTCCATCAATTGGAGTTTGTTTGAGCACGGTGGGAGGTTTAGTTCGGCTTGCCTATGGCCTTCACCGAGGCAGTCGAGCATATTGCGAAGTGTGCCTCTGGTGGAGGAGCTGGTGCGAAGCTTCTTTATCATGCGCTGTTCAACGAGGACTAGCATGACATGATCGTATCATGATTGTTTGAGATGGCAGCGCCATGTGCCATCAGTGTTTTCAGTGCGTGCGGGTTGAAGAAAAGATTGTCCACTTTGTGGGATGCTGAAGCATATTATCTAAGCGCTCTCTGGCCTGCCTGTACCTTCCATGTGGATCCATGGCGGGTCTCCAGGAGAGCACAGGGTTCTGAGGCTTGTTTGATTGCCCTTTAGAGTGTTCGGGCTTGTCATGGGTGAACTGGCAAGGCAGGAACATCCCAGGCGCTCCATTTCTTTGATGTTTAGGGTTTTCGCTGTTCTCGGCTGTTTGCCAGCATAGCTTGCTTGGCTCAAAGGAGGCAATGACAGATGATATCGCCACTCTATTGGCTAAGTGCTTCGAAGCGTCTTTGGGCAGTTCCTTGGCAGGATGTTTGCTCATCTCCCTAGCACACGCTCATCAAATATCTTCAAATAATATTAGAAGCAATTGCAAGTACTAACGTTGAAAGTAGCAACAATTTGGGGAAGCTTGCCGTTTGTTTCTGCCCTGGAATAAAGGTTTGGTCAAACAGGTGTGTCACCACCGCGTTGGTTTCGAGGCTTCATGAGCTTCACCAACATTTCAGAGCTTCCAGAGATGTTCTCATTTCATGTGGAAGTTCTTCTCCAGATGAGCTCCGCTCCTTGGCGACACCGGTTGGCAGTCACACGTCATGAACACGGCACGCTGCAGCCCAGGTTTGCGCTGTGCAGGTTCCTTCTTTGGTGACCTTGGCATTGGAGTGCACCAGCTGCTGTCTAAAGAAAGGCGCAAATATTTCTGTGGAGTCTTGACTGCCGTAGTGGTGACATTGGTGGCGTTAGTTTCATGCCAGGGTGAGGATGTTTCTTTGAAAACACGAGGCACACAGACCAAGCCATTGCTCCTTTCGATAAGATCCAAGATTTGCTTGCTCTTCAGTCCTTTGACAACTCAGTTTGCCAAGGATTCTTTCCACCGAATCTGTATGTCCTTCTGCCGCAACCTCCCACAGCATCGGCTCATTGACTGAAGATAGATATGTGCCGATTCGGCATTGTCTGAAGTGTTGACAGGGTGGACTGACTTGTGTTCGAAGTTGTCGAAGAGCCTGCCCTGCCCATGTTACATTCCTTTTAAGACTTGACGATAATTGGATAAATCCTCTCAAAGAAATACACAAAAGGGGTCTTGCAACATGTTGAACATGTTGCAACCGTCATCATTGCAGCAGTTTGCATTGTTCGCATTGCGCAAGACCTGATGCATTGCTTTGGTCCATCAGGTCACTCGCGGCTCACGTGCTGAACTTGATGGAAGTTGTTCGAGAAGCTCAGTTCGCTTCTTCCACAGAGCTCAGTTTGCAGAGGGACTTTCTGAGCATGGCTCTACTGACTCAGCTGCTGGTTGTGTGGGCGTCTGACCGGATCAAGGGTCAAACTTGGGAGGCTCACATGAAGACCTCTGAGGAAAAGCCCAAAACAGATTCCACAAAGTTATTCCTGCCGAGCTTTGTGGAATGCGAGGGTGTTGGAGTGACTTTGAATTTGGGTGACAAACAGCACAGCTTCGCAGAGGGCGACCTCTTTTCTTTGGAACCGCTTGTTTCAGGCGGCGCCCTTCTCAGCACGCAGGTAGCCCAAAGCACGTACCAGGGCTTGCAGCGAAGACAGCAGAATGGCTTTTGGGTCGAGCCTGTGGCAGTTGGTGTTTTCACAGAATTTAAGCCTGAGATCAAGGCGACAGTAGCTCCTTCACAGATGACCGGGAGCATCTCCAAGATGCTTCAGGGCCTTGATGTTAACCAAGTAAGATGGTTGCTGAGACCTATCCCGCCTTTGGCTACTGTGGATCTCTGCTGGAAGGCTGTAAGTGGAAAGTGGGAGAAGAAGGATGACCCAAAAATGGAAAATGCAGAGGGCCAAAGAAATGAGATTTTGGAGGCTTTACATGTCTCCTTCTCTTCCGGCTCGCTTCATCAACTTCTAGCGAAACTCCGCCTGACTTGGCAAATCACACTTGGACTGAGTGGCGCGAGCAGTGAAATTTTGTTTGTGAATCAGCTTCACCTGTGCGTCGTATAATCCTCACTCTGCGGGTTTTTTGTTTGTATTGCCCCACTCAGGACAGGTGGAAGACCTTCATTTAAGACAGGTCCTCACTTCCAGAGCTTGAACAGCCGACAACGCGATGCTTACCAGGATGCCCTCAGACGTCAGGTGTCGCTGGTTTCGGGACCTCCAGGCTCTGCATCGGAATGTTGTTCATTTGCACGCATGTCTGTCGCTGCACTGCTTCAGATGCTGCATTCTCCTCCATTCTCCAGGCACTGGGAAGACACGCTTCATCGCGACGCTCACGCAGGATGTTTTGGCCCAAAGTCCTCCAGGCTGGAGCATCTTGGGAAAAGCAAGGAAAGTTGTCAAAAGTCTCAATTCCTTTCAAGTTTAGTTTGTTGATGATTTTGGATCCAGGGGTGTTTCATGTTGAGCAGATCTTCTCTGCGGTCTTATCATGTTCGTCCTGGACGACCTGAACCCCATGAAAGCCCAAGCCACATGCAGGGCCTGTGCTGCTGCTATCCGAGACCAACTTTGCCGCAGACAATTTGCTCACAGCAGTGCAAAAGATCAAGGACCCTATGCTGCGACATGTTGCAAAGAGGGCATCAGGTGACAAGCTTCAAAGCGGGCTGGCACTCTGGAGATGTTCCACCCAGTTGCATTGGATTCGATTTTTTTGAACGTGATCAGAAAGCGACCTGTCTCGCCACGGCCTGTCTCCTGGCATGCAGGAGGTTCAGGTGTTGAGGCTGGGCGCCGCCGAGCGAACAGCTGCTCGGGCATGGGAGCTGAAGACAAAGGCCACTGCGAAATGGTGGCCTGAATGGAAAAATTATATTGAGATATATTGAAATCAATAATAGATTGGACACAAAAGATTTCAATAGATCTCACGTGACAGTTTTGCGCAGCAAGCATGCACAAGACAGAATGACGCCGCGACTAGACCACAGAGGGCAGGATGCAGTGCACAACATGATTGCCAGCTCCGCTCACAGGTTTTTACTTCAAGTGAGCACAGTGTTTTTTGCGGCAAAGTCGCTACGGAGTACAAGATAATGACATTATCGTACATTATCAATCGTTTTCAGCATCATGCATGGATTCTAGCAGTGCTAGGTAGCTCTTGTTGGCACGAACCACATATTTTAGCCTAAGAGTTAGCTTCCAAATCACGACATCCTGCAAGGAAATATTTTGTTTGGGTGTCTTCGTTTTGCAACATGATACGTAGACTGTTGAGCTCATTGCGAGTTCCCATGAAGGATGTTTCCATCTAAAAGGGATCAACCAGTAGGTGTTTGGCTGACAAGAAAATATATTTCAAGCGAGTGACTTAGGACTTGTGAAAGATACCCCGGTGTGGCCAAGTCCTATCTCATCATGCGTCGGACCCCCCTGGACAAGTCCCAACTCATCAGGTGTCCGATGAGATTAGAAACTATGTTTGATTTTTTTTAGTGTGGCATGGACCACTCGTAAAACCATGATGACATAGGAATGAACTAGCAGAAATATATTATATAAGATGATCCTAAGTCATCACGCTCGTAGTGCAACGGGGACCACAATAGGGAAACACAACGGGAAGTGGGAAACCTCTATGAAATGACCTCTCCGTCATCTCT
>Ga0126342_10010235_pt1:2500-16775 | contig 16775 bp, 16 predicted proteins | sample Cyp1metagenome_FD_92528 | JGI IMG/M metagenome (GOLD analysis project Ga0126342, IMG submission 92528) | Coral microbial communities from Lord Howe Island, Old Settlement Bay, Australia - Cyphastrea 1 metagenome | ecosystem: Host-associated > Invertebrates > Cnidaria > Coral ... | reverse complement strand
GCATCTTTGCTATGATGCTATCTCTGTCGGTTAACTTGATGGGTTAGGCACCTCAAAAAATAAAATGCACCCACAAAATAAAATGCAGGGGTCTGACCCCATTTTATTTTCATTTTATTTTTTTATTTTTTTATTTTAAAGGGGGCTTCAGCCCCCCCATTCTATTTAGGTACCCCGGACGGGGGTTATATATAACATAAACAATAGTTATACTTAAGCTACATATATAGTTGTAAACCAGCTTTGCTAACAAACTGGGGCACCACCTTGGCTGGAAGTAGAATGGTTGGCGGTTTCCACCCAACCCATGAATTTCATTCAAGTACGCTCTTCATCGATCGATGAATCATGGCAACAAAATTTGAACGGGAAAATAAGTAAATTAAGTCGACAGCAAGCAACTAGAACCTCCTTCTGTTTTTCTATGTGCAGGACTTTCAACACATCAAAAATATTCATCTGGCTGACGAAAAACTATGAAGAACATTGAAGAACTTACCTGAAATAGATCATCCATGATCATCCCCCCCCCGATCAGATACGATCAGCTTCGGAGACATTGGCCAATGATATTCATGACAAGATCAGCTCACATCGCGCAACGGGCAACGGGGTACCCCCTTATCCTACCCCATGGTGTACTCTCATGTTCCAAAAAGCAATTGGGGAAAAATGCCATGGACTTCTCCGCAGTAAAATCCCCACAGGCCAGAGGGGCTGGAGCAATCCCAGGGTGCTGCAAGAGGCTGTGACGACCTGGCACTGGCTGCAGCTGGAGTGCCCTAAACAACTCCCATTCGGGGATGGTTTATACTCCTAAAAAATCATGACTGTGGGTGGTAGCTTATTATGAAAATTGGGTTGACCACATTAGTATTTGAGAAGTTTCAGATATTTGAAGTATAGATCATGGCTGTTTATGGTTGATAATAAGTCCCAACCCTGACACTTCTGATATATAAAGTCTGTGTTTCACGCTTTCCGCAATCTCCGGTCCGATGACAACCTGCCAGGATCTGAAAGTCGAGGGTTCTGGAGATGGCCTGAGAGGTCAAGTGAGTTTTCAGCTGAGTTTGAGCATTTGAAAAAAAGGATTGACCCCTGAAAATGGGGAGATGAAACGAATGAAATTGCAACAGTGGGGACAGAAAAAGGAGGGATAGAATGTGATATGAAACCAACAGTTGGGGATGTGTAACCAGCAATGGTATATGTAACCAGCGTGTATTCAAAAAGTGGTGGTATGTATCCCATGCCCACTTAAGCATAATCCAGGGGCGCCACATCTGCAACCGTTAGTTTTCAGGCGAATAAAGGCATAAACCCAATGGGGATGGGTCAAAGTTCCGAGTTCAAACATTGGGAAGGTGTACTCAGCGTAATATACATGTGTGTATATTATATATATACATATGTGAAATATCATATGTCTACCAACTTCAACATGGACCAAAATGATTCAAAGTGTCTGTGTCGTTTTTTGGGGGTCATAGAATGGTATCGAACAATACTGTACCAAGTTCGGAATATCAACTGCCTTGACCCATGTCCCACTTGAAAATGGACAACAGATTCGGCTAGAGGATCCCACAAAGCCAGCTTGGAACTCTTAGAGAAGCGGAGGTCCTAAAGAGGTCCTCGTCCTAGTCAACTCGGAAAAGACTTCGGAAGAGTCAAAGCTCCTTGGGAAATATATCTCATCAACAGAATGATTGTTGTTAATGTTGGTAAAACAATAATAAACCATCCCCAAAATCACCATTTTTATAGGTGCTATAAACCATTCCCAAATGGGTGGCTTATGACATTGATTTTCCACCTGCTTGGTCGTCCTTGTTGTCATCAACGATAGAAACCATTGGATAGCTCTCAAGCCAGACAGGATGAAAAGCAAATGTCCAGCTGCCCATATCTCCAGTGGAGAAACCCACATGAAGGACATCCGATTTCTTCCAAAATCCCTCTTGTTTTACGTTAAAGCCAGCATTGTTGATGGTGAAATATCTCCATGTACAAGCCAAAGGTCGGAATATTCCTTACCCTAGCATCAAAATAGCAATTTGTGGATGTTCATCCCACCATTCATATGGTAAGATTGGCTCATGCCAAACAAAATACCCACATCAGTGGAATTCAATCTCATCCCCAAGTTGTCATATTAAAAGCCCACCATTTTTCAGAGCAAAAATCCCGATTGGGACCATAACCATCTGGATAAATAATGTCATAATTCGCCAACCGGAAAGAAATATTCCCATCAAATTTATCCCATTGCAGATCCAGGGGACCTCTAGGCTTCTTAAGTCAGCTGTTCTCAAGGGATAACCAATGATTCATCATTCATCCCCATGATTCTTGCCGCTTATCCTCCAAAAATGTTGTTGAGTTACATAATGTTCGCATATTCCACTAGCTATCACTCCCAGTATATTCCATGATATTCCAATGTTACATATGCCAAAAAAAATGGCTATACTGGAACAGAAACTCATGGAATATGATATTCCATGATATTCCATGATATTCCATGATATTCCATGCGTTTATGTGCCAGGATATACCATGATATACCCAATTCCTCTCGCCATCGTGGAACGCGATCCGACCGAGGTGCCGCTGAAGTTTAACCCTGTGAAGCTGGGCCGCAGGGGCCTCGTTGAGGCCGGATTTGGTGGTCTCGTTGACCCGCAAACGGATGGGGTTTTCATGCGAAAAAGGTTGAAAAGAGCCGTTCACTCACCCGAAAATGGTGGATTATGGCTGATTTAACATGAGTTAGCCAGACAAATCAGCATTCGAATCGATTGAAGCCATAGAATTGCTATTTCCAGATGCTTCAACCAAGAAAGCTCAGGCGGATGTGATGTGACTGGACAAAGCTGATGTGGTGCGCACGTGTAAGCTGATGTGATTTAACTTATTCGTAGGAGTGAGACCCGAATGCATGAAATGTTCGGAGGAAAAAAACATCAATACCATTCCAGTTGTGGCCTCTATGTTCCCAAATCGACATTACAAGCAACATGCTCTTTTCCTGAGATTCTGTCCTGGATATGTTGTTCAAAAGCTGGCTTGCTGTCATATTCACAATCTGTCTGGGGCCTTGGCCTGTCCGGCCGGTGCTGTAAAGGCAAGATCCATGGCGCAAGGTTCGGTCTGGCGACGGCGACAGAGAGGTAGCGATGTCAACGGTGACGTCTTTGGCGCTGTTGTGGATTTTGTGGTCTAACCTGGTGGGTTTCGATGAAACAGCTGAGCCAAAGGCAAGTCGGAAGATAGTCGGCTGATTCTTGGTGGAGACCATGGTATCTGATGAGCACGGAGGCTTTTCGGAAGATTTTGTTGCAGATTTTGGAAGTCCATTCGTCTCGGTCTCAGCGATTCAAATTTTGCTATGTGGTGTTGGACAAGAAAGATGTTACCCTGATCCGGTGGCAATCCCCGTGATAAACCGAGGCGTTTCTACTTTCCTTCTGAACCATCTGAGGGTCATCTGCAACGCCATTGAAAGGTGACGCTGAACATAGCCCGAATGGGACATCACAACTGAGCAACAGTGGCAGGGCCAAACAGTCAGCATCCAGGCAGCAGAGTTTCTGTTTTCAACCCTCGGAAGAGTCGAAGTTGGCAAGCTGGACATAGTTTTTCCTGGCCAAATAATCTTAGAAATTTCAATAACAGCAGTCCGTTTGGCAATGTGCCATCCCGGCCACGCAGGGGACTACGTCACTACGTCATGGTGACGGCGTTCAGCGAATGCTGCATAGAATCCAACATCGGGGGCTGGATCTCCATGTTCTTCTGCCATTCCTCCTGTGATGACAGGTGTCGCAGATAGGCCACCGCATGCATCTCGTCCTCATCCTGCCCCTGCACCCCATAGGCATAGCATCTACGAAACCGTGGGCCATAGCCGAGGCCACCTTGGGGATCGGCAGAAACTGCATCAACTGGGAATTCAGGGTGTACCTGGGAACCTCTTCAAGTAAAAACAAACAGAAACATACCATAAATCAAGGGTGAACTTCCCCAAACATCCAGTGTTGGAATCTGAGCCCTACTGTTTAACTATGTCTGGTTGGCTTTCGAGGGTTCCAGGATGTCCATACACCCAGAGTATCCTTGGTGTGGTCGAAAAAGATCGAGTTGACACCACCAAATTTCCAAAACTGCTCTGCCCTGCCCCACCAAACTGTCGAAACTGTCCTGCCTAAGCGGAAAGAGAGATAGAGCAGCGCGTGGCTCAAGGCTGTCATCAGGGTTGAGCCACCGGTGGTTGACACCAACTGCCCCTGCTGCTTGAGGAATCTCGTCAGACCTGACACGTGCTCGGAAGCCCCGTACACGAAGCCACCGGGAACGGGAGGGCTCTGACCACAGGTAAAGCAATCCACCAGTGGTACGGCTGTAGAGGTATAGCTTCTGACCTCTAGTAAACCAACATAGCGAACTGGAAAATCCCAATTTTTTATAGGTAAATCAACTATTTCTATGGCCAGTAAAGCGTCAGTTGCTCGGCACCTGATTGATCCGCGTCATCCTCCACAATCAGCGCAGCCTTGACATCGCTCTCCTCGTAGCCTGACAAGTTCTCCAGGGCCTTCATGGTACTCTGAAATGACCTCTGCAAGAGGGGCGCGAAAAAATGATGGAGATATGATGAGATATGTCTGGCGTCTGGCAACCCCCAAAAAAAGAGGGGAAACAAATGGTGCTTTCCCCGTTTCCATCCAGATCTGGGTTACTCTGAGCCCTAGGATGAACAAGCAAACTGGTCATGTCACTGGGGGCTGTCTCTGACTAGGAAACCCTGTCGCAAAAGTAGGATCCAAATCGACCCGAAAATATACGGTTGGTTGAAATACTTCCATGTTTGAAAAAATTCCCGGTCACATCCCATTCATATCCTATAAAATGCTTCGTTTGATCATGTGTACCCTTCTTTGATGATTCTTAAACACCCACATGTACAGTATATCTTGAAGTATATCCTCTGGTAATTTAACATAACTATGGAAAATCACCATGTTTTATGGGAAAATCCACTATAAATGGCCATTTTCAATAGCATTGTCTTCAGACCCTTCCATCTTTACCCGCTCCAGTGACGTGGCATCACGCTCCCGCACAGCCTCAGTGAGATCTCGCCTCAGGGAACTGTGACGGGTCCAAGGAGAGAGAACAGGCTTGATCTGGGGGAAACAAATCAAAGGAAACATGGAAATTCATGGAAATTCATGGAAATTCATGGAAATTCATGGAAATTCATGGAAATTCACGGAAATTCATGGAAATTCTATATCTGCAATTAGCTGTATATGGATGATTTCTTTTGATTTCTTGTAACTTGATCATGCTTGATCATTATATATCCAAGCTCAAGTTGGATATAGCGGCGATATAGCCTCCGCAAAACCAAAGCAACCAGATATGCCCAGATTTGTTTGTACCATCTCAGATGTCAATGCTGTAGAGTTTGTGCAACCTACCCTTTCAGAACATCTTTATCGACTATATGCTCAAATTCTCTTGTAAACATAGTGGTTTAAATGAAATTGGGTACCCCATGGTACTGTACCCAAAAAATCTCGTCATGTATCAACATGTTCCCTAGTAAATTTGCCATTGGGTGGTATGCCACATTTCCAGGCAAACACAGAAGGAACCATCTTGACAGGTCGGAACACGTGTCTGAAACTATCACCCCATGTGAACGCCCTGGCGTGAACACAGCTGTGGATATTGTCAAAAACTTGGGTACCTCCAGATTTGATGCTTGAAAATCATTCCCCCCTACAAACTCATCATATTTGGGTGGCAAATCTCCCAGTTTGGAGAAACTCATCCCTTCTGGTGAATATCCACCGTTGTTGGTGGCCTAAATCACCCCCTATTAGGGCCTTGTCTTCAATGATTTCAATGGACTTGATTCCAACCCCCTACTGCTATTTTAGTGGCTTATCACCATTTTTTTTGATTGTAACTTAGTAACGCATAAATCCTACTTCACCTGCTTAGTTCAACCAACTTAGCTAACTGGATCTAATCAATGTAAATCACCATGTTTAGCATCGATTTCTATGGACCATGGTCCAGAGCTATGTGAAATGACTAGGGTGTACTACTATTAATTTCATTTGTATCTATTCTATACTGTCATCATATTAGTATCGTTAGCATGTGGACGTATCTTCATTATTATATCTAATAGTATCATTGCCATCTATTAGTAAATAGATATTTGATGATATTTGTATCTACTATTCATCATCTATTACTATCATCGCCATTAAATCTGACAATTAATGTCATGATAGTCATATTTGATCATTAAGTACCATTAGACCTTATTACTAATAGTCATGATAGTTGCCATAATGATCACATACTATTGATTATTACTAATATGATATATTGATCATTATAGAGTACAATTAATGTCATGATAGTCACTAATAGTCTATTATAAATTATCAGGAATATATAATCAATTAGTAATAATAGTCTATTATAATGATCAATAATTGTTATTACTAATAGTCAGTATTATTGATTATATATTGTCATGACAGTCATATGATATTAGTAAGTAATAGTCATCAAATACTGACAAGCTTATCGTTTTTTTGTGATATCATGAAAAAGGTCATATGATCTTACTAATGACATTACTAATGTCATGATAGTCTATTACCCTCTGGTGAACTAACATAGCAATGGAAAATCACCATTTTTAATGGGAAAATCCACTATTTCTATGGCCATTTTCCATTGCTATGTAACGGTTTACCAGGCCGGGTAATGCCATCAAATCTGACCACGTTTCATGGCCACCGAGCCGCAGCGCTTCCATCGCCGCCCGCCGGTTGGGCGCCTCCGGCGCCTGGCCGCTCTGCACCAACAGCCGACTCACCACCCGACGCGCGGACACGGCGGACACGGCGGACTCGGCGGTACCTGGGAATTCGATGGGTGATATAATGGGAATCATATGTATATCGTGGAATCATGGGTAATAATTATGTAAAATAGATGTAATGTGTATGTGTATATATATATATATTATAATAGATGATAATATGGAAAATCACTACCCATCCAGTTGGTTCCCATCCAGTTGGTTTACCTCGCTTGAGCCATCCAAAATAGTGGTTTAATACACCCCATGATGTCCCAATTATCCCAGAAAATATGTCAAATAGCATCTTGGGGTGTATGAAATTATCCCAATTATCCATCAAATCCATTATCGCATGATATCCATGATAATTATCCCGCTATATCCATTGAAATCCATCAAATCCATAGTCATCTCTTCCCTCTCGTATTTAATACCTGCCAAGCGAAACCTGGGCGGGATGTATTGGATCGCTCTTCATGAATATGTATGAATATGTCATATTAAATTGGCTTTACAGAGTCATTTCAGGATGGTTATATAAACCTTGTTAAACCACCTTTTTGTTGGTTAAACTGCCCAGCCCCCTATGAATCTGAGTAAGATGGGATGAAAATCCATTGAAATCCATTAAAATGCATTGAAATCTACTTAGAATCTACTTAAATCCATTAACAATTACCAAAATCCGTTCAAATCCCTAAAAGAAAATGTTTTCCGAAAGCGTGAGATTACCAGCCTATGTCGCATGACATTGCTTACGCTGGACCTTACGCAATGCTGGCGCGACCACAAGTTTGACTTACGCGAAGCTTATTTTGGCGAGTTTGACTTAAAACTCATAGGAACTGCTTATGCCAGAAGCTTGTACGACCTTGAGCAGATCATCATGTCAGGCATGATCATGCTTGCGCCAGAGCTTACGCATTGTATTTTGCAAAAGTGGCTTACACCACCTTACGAAACCCAGGGTTTTGCTTACGCGACCCAGTCATATGACACAACTCTTCTTAAAGCGAATTCAAGGGGGTTCTGATGATGCTCCAAATCTGGTTGGTGATTTCAACCCCTCTGCAAAAATATGAGTTTGTCAGGAGGGATTCTGAAATTCCCAGCTGAATGGAAAATAAAATTCATGTTCCAAACCACCAACCAGATATACATATGATTTGATATATATATATATATATATATATGTATATATAGTGGTATTACTAACCATTATTAACAATTACTAACCATTATTAACCAGTAATCCATTGAAAATCCACTGAGGAAATCCACAGATCCAGCCATCGCCTTCGCCATCCAAGCGTCGTTTGCTGAGCGTCAAGGCTTGCTGCGCCACCTTCAGCGCTGCAGTGGGTGAGCCCAGGAGTTCCTCCACGTGCGACAGGAGAAGCAACGTTTGGACCTCCTTCTCCTTGGAACCAATGCTTGGGTATCTATTTTCTCACCATAGGCTATATTATTTCTATATATATATATCTGTTATTATCCAATTATCTATAACCCAGATATTTGATGGATATCTGGTTGGTGGTATACCTACCCCTTTGAAAAATATGAGTTCGTCAGTTGGGATGATGACATTCCCAAGGTATGGAAAAATTCAACATGTTCCAAACCACCAATCAGAAATATTCTATGTATGTGTATATATATATACTGTATGTCATATGGGTATCAAATAATGGTGAAGTTTCATGGGATTTAATCAACAAACTGCGATTTAATTGCATTTAACACACAAAGATTGTAATTTAAAGGTAATTTAATGGGATATAACGGGGATACCCTCCGGTAGTCCAACATAGCAATTGAAAATGCCCCAGCTAAATGGAGATGTCTAGCCGGGAAAATCAACTATAAATGGATGATTTTCCAGCAAGCCGCATTTGGTTTCCAGAGGGTAATGTGTGGCGATCCAATGGGCATCTTCTTGATTATATTATATATATATATAGTATTATTATTATTATGTATATATATAATATTATATGTATAATTATATTTATATTTAAATTAATATTTATATTTATATTATATTATATGATATGATATTATATTATATTGTATTGTATTGTATTATATATTATATTTGTATTGTATTATATTATATCATATTATATCATATTATATTATATTATATTACATTATATTATATTATATCAATTTTATATTATATTACATTATATTATTTATAATGATTTATATATATATATATGATGATATATAATGCTATATATATATGTATCATAATATAATCTCACATGTAAACCTTCTACACATACATCATGGGATATCATTGATATATATATATATATATTTATATATATATACACTAATGGGTTATCGTGGGTATATCAGCTACAACAACCGTGGAAAAAGGTGGTATAGAACGGATATATTTCATGATGGCAATTGATGAAGTTTTGATGGAAGTAAGAAACCTAGCAACATTAGATAGCATTATGATAGCATTTAACTGTCTTGATTTGAAGGAACCAGCAGGAAAGTCTGGGTTGTCAATCAAATGTACATCGTTCAACCAATTCTGTTCGGATAGCCATGGGGAGGTCTGTCAATCATGGCTAACAAGAACGGCTGAAATATCCAGGTGAAGTCACGCGCATGGAAAATGATGATCTTTCCAAAAAGGATTAAACATTTAAAAGCAATTGTGGTGGTTTAACCGTTTAACCACCAAGAAACCGCGGGAAGACAAAGAACAACCACGAATAGGTGCTAATTGGATGATTTATGGGCTATGGTGGGTCCAAGCCCAGCATGTCCAGCTCGCTATTGACTTGCAAACATTCTAAGGGGAACCTCTACCAAGCAAACAGCTCAGTGAATTTCATCAACAGCCGATGAAAATTGAGAATCAAACCTATAACAACCGGGCATTCAGGAAAGCAAACGAGAAAGCACAGATTTTGGTTTTATCAACCACTAGATATCACTGAATAGGATACTATCCAATGGAAGTAAGCCGCTGGGACTCAAAAAAACTATTTCTGGACACAGCCTGATGAAAGCAACTTCTTGGCCATGGAAAGGATCCGAAAGGTGCTTCAAACATATTTGATTGAAAATCTAGGGAACAAAAAAAGATCTGGTGTAAATGTGATGGTCAATCACCATTGTCCCCATTCAAAACATTGCCATTTGGGCGTGTATTTTTTCTTAATCATAATGTTCACCATCAAAATTGCCATGCATTGGGCGTGTATACCCCATGTTCTGAAAATTTTCAGACATACCCACAGGCGCCAAACGTCAATCGCGCCAGACTCTGCCAACAGATTCAAAGCTTTTCGCAGGGCGCTGCGAGCTTCTCCATACATCCTGGCCCCCAACCCCATGACCCCACTAAGAATGAGGCGAAAGGTTCTGAAGGGTGATTTTGAGCCACCAAGAAGTGGGCTGTTTGAATCCGGATGAATGGATTGATTTTTCCAAGGAGAAACATACGGTGGAAACCATGATTCTTCCTGTCCGGGGAGTCAGAGAATTCAACCAATCCTTGGGCCACTGGGGTGCTTCAAATATTCTGTGAAGGGTATGTGTTCCAACATGATGTCCTCCACCAAGGCCACGACGAACCTCTTTTGTGCCGCGTACATCGAGTTCCCTTGTGCCACTTTTGGTGCCGAAATCTTGAGCTTTTAGGCATGATCGGGTTTTTACGAGAAAAAAAAAACATACTAGTAAAACTTCTCAGCCAATGTCGGAAGAACATTGGCCTACAAGATGCGACAAGCCTGACCTTTCCAGTTTAGCTCGAAAGCAGCCCTTGGTTTCCTGCCATTTTGTGCCGCGAACCAAGCTAGAGGACCTCCGGAAAAATCCCCGCCTGGCATTGATGTAGAAGTCCGCTAACAGGCGGAGAGCGTCCACCTCATGTTGGGTTGGTTAAAAGAGCTGAAATGTGGGGTTGAGATTTAGTTTCAAGATGTTTCAAGCAAGTTGAATCAAAGCATCCAGCTATTGAAGCTATTCAGGGCCTTGCCATATCAATCTATGGCTCACAATTCAGACAAAAATGGGCACCCCATCATTCTGCACAGGCGAAATTGCGCCTGTCCAGCTACATCCCCTTCAGCAGCAAAGAGGTTTACTTCTTCCTCAGTGGCCTTGCGACAGTGGATGGCACCCATTGACATCCAAATCTAACCCTCTCATTGACCAACCATCTGAGTGTCAATTTGCATCATCCAATATAGGGGTAGAGGTATACCGGTATACCCAACAATATAACCAATCTTGGAGATGCTACCACGTCATTGATCGGATGTTTAGATGGCATGAACCAGATACGATTGATTGATTATTAGATGATTGAGCCACCCCGGCCACCCCAAAACTATCCAAAACCCAGCAGAATTAAATTAGATCATGCCGAGTTGAGGTGGAAACTAACGCACCAACCAGCAAGTGATTGGATAGTTCCTACAGCTTGGAACTGAGATAGTTGTATATCTTGGAGATAGGATCCCCAGGTGCTCACAATGCAATCCCCTGAAATGGCCATCTGAAGCCTGTGAAGATTGAAATTTCCAGAAGATATGTCATCTTCCAACCCCCATTTTGTGGGGCGGAGCCAGATCCACAGATAACATCCATTGCCCAGAAATGCCAACAGCTGCCCCTTTTTCCTATCAGTCAGATGGAATCCATGATTTGACCAATATAATTCCCTTATGTTCCCTTTACCCTCTGGTAATCAAACGTGGCGTCTTGGAAAATTCCCGTTCCCTTGCCATGGAGCTTTAGCTGAATACCGGAGGGTAATTCTATTCCCATTCAATCACCTGTTTGTTACTCAAATCCCTCTTAAATCCCCTTAAGTCAGTGACATCATCTGATCTCATGACATATCATGGCCCATTTTTTCCTTTGGAAAAATTCCACCATCCCCCCATCCCCCCATCCTTCCATCCTTCCATCCAGACCTCCAGCGCCATCATCGTCTCCGTCATCGCCTGCTGCAGCAGCTCCAGGCTCCGCAGCCGCCCCCGGCGGTGCCGCAGCGCCTGGAAGAGCTGCCGCGCCCGCTGCGCCGCGCCCTGCGCCTCCAGGGCGCCGGGCTGCGCGCCGGGCTGCGCCAGGCGGCAGGAGGCGATGGAAAGCAACGCCATGGCCTCGCCCTCCTGGATGTGGATGGATGGGGATGGATGAAATTAGGTGAAAATGAGCCAAGAAATTGAGCAGAATTAGGTGATTTATGCTGATTGATGTTGATTTATATGTTGATTTGGCTGGGCACCAACAAAAGGACCACAACAAAAAGCTATGCCGATTTACGTTAGATGTCGGGTTATTGTTGAAGGAGTTACAACTACTCGCAACCTGAGCTTCACAGAGTCTCACTTCAATGGCTCTGCCCAGCCTCCATGGGGACGAAACTTGCTTGAGATTTGATGAGACCCCGATTCCTCGGGGTGATACCATTGCCGTGTTATCACCACAACATCATGCTCGTCCCACGTATTTTCTTGTTGTAGCCATCCCTACAACCATTTCCTGAGGATGATCAAGGATGATCCTCCAACTTTACAAGCTCCTGGTTCTCCAGTCTTCTGAAGAGCTGCGCGGCTTCATTGGAGGATTCCAGGGTCGACAGAGGTGCGGTTCCTGGGAAGTGTTGCTTCACCGCTTGCTGCGCAGCGCTCCTGCGCCAAAATCTGGGGGCATCCCTTGCGGCTGCGAAGAATACAGTACCTGAACTGTCCCATCCAATCATTAAGGCCAACAGAAAACAGTTATATGAATGCTGGTTCTAGTTGCATCCTCCAAAATATGCTTGCTCATGCTTGCTCTGCCCATCCACACCTCCACCTTCTCCTCAGCCCCCGCCTGCCGAAGAAGATGTGCAGCAAGCAGATGAGGTGCAAAGCTTCCCCCTGGCCCTCCTCATCTTGACCTTGTCGGCTGATGGTCAGCGCCTGGCACGGTCAGAGAAACCGGAGGACGGAGATGGTCATCAGGAATGTTGCGAAGGGGAGAAGGTGATATTATCCAATTTGTTATATAATCTCCCAATTATAAGACGGAATTCTTGTGGCAAGATATCACAAAACATCGCAAACATGTGCTAAGATGAAATGAACACGCTTATCAACTGCTCACAGATGTTCATCTCATCTCATCTCATCTTATTTGAGCAGTGTTAAAAATACCTCTGTCGTCCCTTATATTGCTGGTGAATAAGAGTTCTCAGTTCATGGATGGTGACAATCCCGAATATATTTGATAGTGCAATCCCACATAATCATGAATCGACAGGGATTTAGCAGCCACTGCTGATCTAAGGATACCCAAGTAGTGGCAGTTATGGTCCAATTTTCATGCGCAAAAATGATGAGAAATAGTGACAAACCACGGGTGGTCATGTCTTGCTTCAATGATTTCGAGAACTTCAGAGGCTTCATCTACAGAAAGCAACCTCCAAAAAGATAGAAAAGTAAAATCCCACAAGAATAGTGAGGAATTATTTTTTCTATCTTTTTGGGGGTTACCATAACCGGATTTCAGTTCTATAACCTACCAACCCGTCGCTGCCTCGCAGGCTGCTGCAGCGGCTCCTTCCAGGTTTTGGTCGCTCAGCTGAGCGTTGCCCTTGGCGATCAACAGCTGCAGTTGCACTTCCCTGGCGATGCTAAGGTCACCTCCACCAAATCAGGCCTTACCCTCCGGGAATTCAACACACTGTGGATGGTTGCGAAATCCGAGAAACCACCGAAAGGATGGTTGCAACCCCAACAAAATCATGGGATGTTTAGCACCGCAAAATCAACTGCGAAAATGGCCCGTTGATAGGCGAGTTCGCTATGAAATCCATGATGATTGTCTGTAGCCATGTGAAATGACCAGACGGGATTGCCATGGATTACCCCCATCAATCCCAAGGCCCAAGTTTTTTTCCATCCCACGGCCCGTAGCTAATTGGACTTGCCAGCCCTCTGGTAAGTAAAGTTTGCAAGGGGAAATACCAGATATGTATAGATTATAATATATACAGTACATATACATATATATATATATTCATTCATTCTATTACTATATTCCTCAATCAACCTATCTATTGTTCTCTTTGTTTTTCCTGTCTTTCTCTATGTATGTATACTGTATACACATACCTGCATGTGTGTGCACATGGATGTAAGATGTAATTAACGTATAAGTTCGTTTTCAGTAGTACCGCACAAGGCGGTGGCGGAAGTTTCAAAAATAAGAAACCTATAGGAGAGGTTGGTTGTTGTGAATCACGGATGGCAGGGCGAGTCCGCTGATGGACCGAAAGGTGGTTGGAGCTGTGTTTTTTAGAGTGGTTGCAATGGTTGCAGTGGCCACCTCACCACAACTTTTGGA
>Ga0126342_10010234_pt1 | contig 16776 bp, 13 predicted proteins | sample Cyp1metagenome_FD_92528 | JGI IMG/M metagenome (GOLD analysis project Ga0126342, IMG submission 92528) | Coral microbial communities from Lord Howe Island, Old Settlement Bay, Australia - Cyphastrea 1 metagenome | ecosystem: Host-associated > Invertebrates > Cnidaria > Coral ... | reverse complement strand
TGATACATATATGATACATATATGATACATATATGATACATATATGATACATATATGATACATATATGATACATATATGATACATATATGATACATATATGATACATATATGATACATATATGGTACATATATGGTACATATATGGTACATATATGCTACTTGACAATAATCAATATATATACACACTTAAGTACACATGTAGGCCTATCATTTTGCCATGCCTGGCATCCTTTCCGGCAGGCGGCCGGGGTGAATGCCCCTTCAACAAGGTGGTGGTTTGACGATTGGAAGTGGCACGGTTGGGCTCAGTAATAATTAAAGTTATGGTGATTTCACCAACAGTTTCAGCCATTATTGTTTTGCTTAGCAATCTAAATTGGTGAATGTTGAAAGTAGAACTATAGAATATATGAATGTTGAAATGTTTGACAAACGTTCTGAACAAACATATTGTTCGACTGGTGATTGAAAAACCACTAAAACATGGTTGGTTTCAGCGCCAATGGAAACACTTAAATCCTCGTTGGTTTCAAACACGTTTCTTTTGTTGAAATAGTTTGACGGATACCCTCTGGTAAATTAACATACACCCTGAAAATAGCACAGTTTCAATGGAAACTAATCTTCCAACCTCTATTTGCCAGGGTCTATGTTAATTTACCAGAGGGTAACTTTCAAACAGATCATCATTTACATAGATCTTATGGGTTGTTCAACCACCAACTGCAGTAAGCAGTGGGACATGATACTACATGGCCTGAAGTGAGGAACAAAATAAGAACGGGAGTACATGGAATACATACATACAACGCTTGCAGTTGGGATGTATCGGCAGCCGAATCCAATTGTGAACCACGGATTCTCAATTTACCGACATTCCAAGCAGTTCTGATAATAAGACAGTGAATGATGGTGAACGTCCATGTTCCTGTTGAACTCAAGGATTGGACACTTGTGAGGATTGATTTATCAATGTTTATTGAGTGGACGCCTTTAAACAAAATCTGCTGTGTCAAGTTTGAAAGGTTTACTGGTTTCTATGGCACTGTTTGGGTAAGTAGATCAATTCATGCTACCAACTATTTGTGATAGATGTTATATAGGAAAAACAACATAGGTCAACATTTTATCAAGTCACCAACCATTGCTCGACATTCTCATCTAGTTAACTAGTTCTCAACGTGTTCATTTCCTGAAGATTCTCCGCGCTCGGCACTCCGCAGCGTTTGGGGCTCGGGCCCCAGCTCTGCAGCCTTTGGAGGGTCTGCCTAACCCAGTTCACTCTGCAGTCCCTCTTCAAGGGTTTGGGGCTCCCAGATGGGTTTGGGCCGCCATGATTCATGCCATGGATTGGTTGGGTCGTAGGCCATCATGGGCAAAAAAGAACTGTTTTCACTGGAGGTCACGATGAGGACATGTTGGCGGACCTCATGCTTAGGTTGATCGAGTGGGGTAGATTTATGGATGCTTTTGATGGTAGGATCCAAGGGTGTGTTTTACTAAGTTGCGAATCTAACTGATGCTGGGATAGATATAGAGCTCGCATCGCTAACCTGGGATTATACCGTGTGTAATCCCTTCCCCCTAATACTAAACCACCCTCCAAATAATAAACACCTCAGGTGTAGTTTTTATATGTTTTTATTATTAGGGTGTATTTGTTATTAGGGAACCACAGTCGAAGTAATGTAAAAAACTAAAATTGTTGATTTCATAATCAATTGAATGTCCTTTTAAATCTAATTAAAATATTGCCAAAAGTTGGATTTCGAATCTGTCCCCTAATAATAAAATTAAAACCTTAATAACAAAAAACTCAAATTGTTGATTTCAAAATCAATTAAATTCCCCTTTAAAATCTAATTCGCATATTGCCAAACATTGGGTTTCGAAGCTTTCCCCTAATATTGAACCTTAAGTTAAGTAAAAAACCTGAAATTTTCGATTTTAACAAACGGACCCTAATAAAATGCATCCGGGGTTAACTAGTTTTTATCATTAAGGGGGTCAAACCTACAAATAGTACAGAAGCTTCATTTTTAAATTGTTTTCTATAGGGGATCAATCAAAAGTCAAAATTTCCAACCTCGAATTTTCCTAAATTGGAGACGGACCCTAGTTTTTCTTATTTGTTGGGGGGTTAGTAATAGGGGGAAGGGATTAACAATACGTGAGGTGAGCCAAACACCGGTGTGATGTTGAGAAGTGGTGGAGACACATGTGAAATGGATTGATGGTGAATGTGTGAGGCATAGTGGTGTTACATATTATTCTATCATGATGTCTATGTATTTATTCAATATGATATATTCGATATAACAGGGTACTCAATTATTATATATTAATTACTCAATTATGATATATTAATTATTGAATAAAATCTATGATGTATATTACTTGTTGCAAAACATGATATTTTACATATGATAAGTTGTTATTACATGATGTGATGTATATGTTCTTGACACAGTATCCATGATACATCCTAAGATTTGCGAGGTCTGAAATAAGCACGGTATGTATTTTGTTCAATGTATATTGTATATACAGTACATATACATACATTTGATGATTATGTTTTGAATATACACAATGTGAACGTTCAACATAGTGTGAACGTTCAAATGCATATATATATATACATATGTATTATATATATATATGCAGTATTTGTTTGTGAGCAATAATAATAGCTCGTATATACATGCTGCAATGTGTTGTTATATAGTGTATATATATATACACTGGGAAACACACAGTTCGTTTCTGACCATTTTCTGTGCGATCCAAAGATGTTTGAGAATCACAAGTTACGAATGATATATGATACATGGTTCCTATCGCATATGCCCTCGTTTTGACGCTTTAGGAGTTTATATCCCCGGTCATATTCAGATATCCTCATATTGTTCCTGTTTCCACGTGCCCTCGTCTGCTTCATGGATTAAACAGATATCCATCTCGTGTTGTCTGAATATGGGGAGTAGCCAAAACTGATCAAACTAGCCACTTTGATGAAGAAAACTGATGATTAGCCCATATGAACCATTGATTTTGTTGGTTTGTCCCTAGTTTGTTCAGACAAACCCATATTTCATCGAAGAGTCTCAGAGTTGTAGTGCCAGGAATATGGATCCAAGTCATTTTTGCCATGGCCCAATCATCAAATATTGATGGCAACAGATCAATATAATTATAATACCTCTACAAATTCATAATTCTATAGGGGATGGAGATCCATAGATCCATAAATCCTAACTATTTTTTGAGAAAATCACCAGGGATTATGCTTTGGATCCATCCTCAAATTAAGATGGGTCCCTGCAGTGACTGGGATGCTACCGGCAGGAGGTGACTCGCTTCATAACAGGACACCTGGAGATACCGGTTTTCTTAATCGGGGATTGCTGTTTGACCTTGTAGAACCCATTTGGTTTTCTCTGAAAAACTAGGGGACACGCCTCAAAGTTCATGGTTTTGTCTCATCATTAGCCCTACTTGTATTGATGGCATTGGTGGGGGGGTATATAAGTTATATCCCTGTTTCCTTTTTGATGAGATGGTTGATGATGATCCAAGTGCCGTCCACTTGAGACCTTTTTTTTCAACAAATGGATGCTGAATTCCATGGGTTTCGTGTATGTGGAAAACTGAGCATTTCTAGATGGTTTTCGTACTGGAAAAACCAGTGGGATTTTTATGGTTGGTTTATCTTTATGGTGTTTTCACAACTGCCATGGTTTGGTGTGTACTGGCTATGAATGTAAGTTCTAGTGAGATTATCATCTATTACTATCTATCACTATTTATCACTATCTATCACTAGTTATCACTATATATCACTATCTATCTCTATCTATCTCTATTTATATCTATCTATCAATCTATCTATCTATCTATCTTTCTATTTATCTATCTATCAATCTACTTACCTATCTATCTATCTATCTATCTAGCTATTTATCTATTTATTTATCTATCTATCTAGCTATTTATCTATCTATCTATCTATCTATCTATCTATATCATAAATCAGTGATTAGCCAAATAAGGAACTTGGACACCCTAGGGTAAAATAACAGTGGAACGCCAATGGTTTTACGCCCGGAAAATTAGCTCAGACTGTACAAATGTTGGGTTTTCCACAGCTATCTTAGTATAATCGTGCTGTCCCCAGCTGGTGCTGGACCCCTTACATACATTTGCCCCATAATGATACCAATATTTTTTGAAGATGGTGTGAAGATTCTTCATAGGCCATCAGGCCTCATGGGCTACAGCTTGTAGCCTCAAAGCCATAGGTTACCCATCAGAAAAGGATCCACTGCAGGTGGGTATTGCATATCTATGTTGAAGATTGTTGAAGTACTGGAGGGTATCCTTTGTTTGCTGCTTAACAATGTGTGTATGTATGTATATATATATATTTATATTATATCCATGTTTTTCAAGTCATGGAAAGCGCTGGCCCCCAATTCATTGCTGCTCCACCGTCAGGAGCACTGGAGGGAGAACACGCTGATGAGTTGCATGGCACCAGCGACTCACAAAATGACCAGATCCAACACTCAACCTGGGATTCTGAGGGCTGTGTTATTCTTGTGGAAAGAATGAACTATGTATGATTGTATATGAACTATATAGGTATCATCCAATCATGTTCTGGGGTTGCCAACATGGCAGACACGATTCAACTTGTAAAATATGATTGTTCTACTTCTCTTGGGACCTGCATTACCTGGAGTTGGACAATCCAATAAATCAGAGTAAATGTTCACCTCACACTTTGACAAACACCATCATTTGGAAATCGATCGAATGTCCGCCAAGCCAAATTTCAAGAGGATGTGAGTGTCAGGGATGGCCTCATTCAATCTACTTCAGGATGGGTAGGTTTACTTAGCAACCATGTAATGTCTCATTTGTAAGACAGGCCAGCAGTGGATCTTCCCATGCTTCGCAACACTTGCCATGGCAGCAAAATGCTTCGTGGCAGACAGATAGATACACAGACAGATGAATAAATAGATAGATAGGATAGGCTTATGAATGCTTATGATACATCATAGGATCCTGTTAAAAGAATCATTTATCACTCATTGGATAGAGACCATGGTGACCATTTGATAGCTTTTCTTCATAAAAGCATCATCAGTCTGGGCGGAGCATCTGCAGCGAGGCTTATGGAGCCAGCTGATTCTCAGCCTGTGGCTGCTCGCAAGTGCCTTTCCCTAGTTGGGAGGGGAACGCCATGACGGAAAAAACACATGCGCAGTTTAGAGGGGGTTGATGTTTGGGAAACCAATGGAAGCCATGAACTTCATGTTACAACAATAGCCAGGTTGAGAAATTATGTGAAACTAATTGAAATTAGTTGAATGGTTTTGGCCGCATCATTGTCAGGGTAACTGGCTACACTATACCTTCAAAGATGTTGGCAGATTCTCGCAGCATCCCTTATGCCTTTGGGATAGCCTTGGGCTATGGCAAACTGCGGGTTCAGAACCTTCGAAAAGGAAGTATCCGACCCTAGGTATGATCCAGATTAATGATGAATGCTACAGATACACTATGATACAATATCTGATACAATCACGTCTATTGGTACACATGTTAAGTTTTAATTTCATTGTGTGTTATCCATCTAAGACGTCCTTACACGTGTATAAATACATTACATTACATTACATTTACATTACATTACATTACATTACATTTCATTACATTACATGCATACTTGCTTACTTGCTTACTTACTTACTTACTTACTTTCCTACTTACTTACTTATTTACTTACTTACTTGCTTACTTACTTACTTACTTACTTACTTACTTACTTAACTTACTTAACTTACTTAACTTACTTACCTACCTACCTACCTACTTACATACTTACTTACATACTTACCTACTTACTTACTTACTTACTTACTTACTTACGTTCCTTTTTATTTACTTACTTACTTACGTACTTACTTACTTACTTACATAACAGCATAAACACACATATAAATATACAGTACATACACATACAAATTATCTATACATATATATATATACATACATACATAATATATTCTTTTATACTGTGTTATATGATGAGTGCCTGGACCAGAAGGACTAAGATAGCCTCTTGAGGTGGACATGATGGGCGCAAAGGCGCTAAGCTTTCGGGCCACACCGGCTGGGGGCGAAGCGGAACATCTTGGTGAGTTTAACAAGCTGGGGGGATAGATCCTATTTACATCAATATCCCAGAAGTGATAGTCCAAAAATTAAATCCTATTGATGAATCACTTTCGTGGGTCGACAGATTTAATTTTCTTTGGTGGATTCAAACCAACTGATGAATCACTAACCAACTGATGAATCACTTTCCTATTGTTCGACCATACGCACAGATTTGTTGTGGGTCAGACAACTGACGGCCTATTTTTGCACGACTGGATCCACTGGATCCCGTCCCGGCATCGATACGCATGGTATCCTTAAGATCGGGTCTCGTGCCCATCAGAAAAAGATGTATCATGTTTTACCTGGTTGCTGGTTTGGAACATGAATTTTATGACTTTCCATTCAGTTGGGAATGTCATCATCCCAACTGACGAACGCATCTATTTTTCAGAATGGTAGGTCAACCACCAAGCAGATCATGTTACCAACTCGTTACAGGATGTTTCTGATGTTTCCCATTTATAAGTGCTAAATAGTGCTAAGGGCATCTAAGGGCCATAACTGTTTTACACAACATTTAGGTCACTGGAGTCCATGGCTATCTCCCGATCCGCAACCATCGTCCGACTGCTGCAGGGAGCACTGGCCTCCACGGAGCTCTTCATCCAGAGGTCCGCGGTGGAAAAGTTCGGTGATAAAAACTATGGTTGGTACCCTCTGGTAAACTAACATAGCTATGGAAAATCACTATTTTTAATGGGAAAATCCACTATAAATGGCCATTTTCAATAGCTATGTCAGTTTACCAGAGGGTAGTAAAATTGCCATTGACATAGCTGAAAATGACCATTACTGTGGTTGGTGAATTACTATGGTCGGTATTACTCGGACCGCTGCTGGAGTATATTAAATTATATTAACATAGCGGAACATTTAATGGATGGGAATGGGGGAGTGGGATGATTATTACTAGTGATTATGGATCATTCCCTCATTCTCTACTAAGCACCAGTAAGATTAACATAGCGGAAAATGATCATTCCTTAAGTTGGGTAGATCAAAAATCTTCATGGGATTCATGGGCCATCTATGCCATCACCAGGCCAGGCAAGCTGCTGGTATGATCCCCCATGGCTCATGTTTTGGGACCATCTGGACATCTGGACCCCACCGAAAAAACCCTCTGATAAACTATATAGCTACTGTATTAAAAATGGCCATAGAAAATCATAGAAATAGTTCATTGACCTTTAAAACATGGTGATTTTCCATAGTTATGTTAGTTTCCTGGAGGGTATACTAAATGAAAGACCATTAGCATGCAATTGCGTATGTGAATTTACAGGGGATCCGTACCCCCCCATCTATCTATGGGTGCGTTTATGATTGGACATGTCTCTATGCTGGAGATTCCCTTGCGAAAGCTGATTGATGCTGGACCAATTGGAAGCCCGAGTGTTGGTTCCATCAGTGACTATAGCTTGGGTTCTGTGGCCGAGAAACCTGGTTCATGTATATTATTAATTATACAATTGTACTATATATATATAGATATGTATATATATATATACAATTAATACACACAATGTGTATAATATATATATATAATTATATATATATGTATCCAACATACATCCAATATATATATATATATAGCCAGTATATAAAAAGAAACAATCATGCTAACATGTTATATCCACGATATAGCCACAATCTAGCCACGCCGAGCCGAAGGTCATCATGTCACTCTCCGCCAAGGGCGACATCGAGGCCCAAGTTTCTAGGTATGGGAGCTTTAATCAAACAATGCCGGGAAAATGATTGGATTTACTGTTGTTCTTTTATTGTTTCATGGCAATCCTTTTTGATACCCTCTGGTTGTTGTTCACAGTTTGCTATCCCACAGAAATAGATGATTTATGATGTGTTTTGATGATATCCCTATTATTGTATGTTAATTGTCATTTTCCAGTTTTTAAACTACCCTTAGCCATCAGGCTACTAACCAGCGAAACATGGAACTTTGTGCAGAGTATCTGAGATTTTTGGGGTGTTAAGGAAAACATTCGCTGGACACCCAGTTTTTGGGATCAAACCTAGGGCGCTCATGGTTTTCTGTATGGACCCGCATCAGGATGGTTTTCCCAATGAAAGCCGACCAATTTCTTGGGTGGACGTGTGGTGGGGGGGGAATTCCCCATCTTCCCACTTACAAAGAAGCAAACAGAAACTTTGCAGAGGATCGTTAAACCAATTCCACCATAGGAATGGACATCCAGACAGCCCACTTATTTTGGTGTTCACCAGGGTACCCTTTGGTTTTGACACCTGTTCATATCCCGTTGCTAAAGGGAATTCTCTGCAGGAGGAGGCTCGCAAAAGAGTAATGAGAAAGGATTTTGGATCGTCCGCTGCGGCTTGGCACTGAACAGTTCTGAACGTATGGCTCATGAATGATGGATGAATTTCAATCATTGTGGAAACAATCCATTTTATACGTATCATTTTATTGCCCAAGAAATCAGTTTTGGGATATGTATAATATGAAGAATGAACCTGAAATATTCACTGTGTGTTTACTATTTCAGAAAAGAACATGCCAATGGTGTAAAGAAAACTCCAAGTTTTGCACACATTATGTCCTTAATGTCTTCTATCATGGACTTGGCGAAGTCCAATGCAAACATGGCTAGACCCTTGTTGACACCTCGTAGATGATTTTGGTGTGCGTGTAGTACCCTATGGTTTCTGTGTTTTTTTACATGATTTTGTTTAACCACATTTTCTGGATACTTGAGGGTCTAGGCAGAGATCAATCAAGTAGCATCGTATCAATGTGCAGTTCTCCATGGATTCTGAAACAGTTGTCTACCATGGATTTAAATTGAAGATGCGTTGGAAGCACACATATCATATGTTTTTTGTTGCTGCACAATCGACCCTGGCATCCCTTGGCATCCCTTGGCATCCCTTGGAGATACGGCTGGTGGTTTCAAATACCCGAAAAGGCAATCAAACCATGGCAATGGAAAAGCCTCAACTAATATCAGCTGATTATTAGATGATTCAATGATATTGCGTGATTCTACTGTATGTTTCATTATTTTTCATAATGTCCATTGCCATGTTTGAGTACCGGAGGGTATCTTTTGTCAACTCTACTTGGGATATTTGGGATGATGACTTTGATTAATTTTTATGTTTGTTTTGGGGGGTTGAAACCACCAAGGAAAATCCAAGCTATTGAAATGGTATTGCCATGAATCACCAAGAGTTGGTTTTTTAATGGTGATAAAATCAGCGGCCTGTTTTGCGATGCCATCAGATTGATCCGGACTGATGCATTGGATCAATATGACGGTATGACACCTGAGTAAAAATGGTGTCACTTTCAACCTTGCAACTCTCTCAACTGAACTGAGTCGAGCTTGAAGTACGTTCTATATTGTCATTTCCTGCCCGATGTACACAAGAGAGTTTCAGACTCCTGTGTTTAGTTCTTCCTGGGACGCGGGTTTTTCCATGCTTGCAATATGTTCTCACAGCTGTTGGCTTGAACCCCAATCCATGCTCAGCATTGGTGTGTATGGGAAATTTGAGAGGAAATGCTTCCAATACATTTGGCCAGAAACACCCGTGGTTTGCTTTTTTTTTCCCGGTAAAAAAATCCATTGATCATCCATCCTGCAAAGATCCTACCGATTGCAGGATGCCGCAGAAGAAACTGAAGATACCAAAGATAGTTCGGAAGTGGTCACAGAAGCACCTTCAGATGAGGAAATGGTCACAGAAGCACCTTCAGATGAGGAACTGGTCACAGAAGCACCTTCAGATGAGGAACTGGTCACAGAAGCACCTTCAGGTGAGAACGAGGCCGGGATCCAGCTGCCATTTGGAATCTGGACATGTTCATAATCCCTTCCCAACAGAAACATGCCCCCCATGCCCGAAACCCTGGTAGAATGTATTGGACTCATATTGGCGGTCGGTTTCTGGGGTGTGTTGTATTTTTTTTTTGGGAACAAGGTAATGGATGGTAGTAGCATGTAATACCTACAGGTCTGGCAAGGTCAATCCAGGAAAACCCAACTTTTAGTGTGACATAGTGGGACTAATATAGATAATTTTAACATATATTTTAATATAGAGTCTTCATCGACAAGCAATTGTAAATTGCTTGGTTAATCACTGGAGGATGCGTGTTTCAATGCTTTAGAGATGTCTAGAGGGGCACCTGAATGTATTTTATTCCCCAAACAGTGTATCCACACTGAGGGGTTCTTACGGTACTGTAGGTGTTAAAGGCCGCAGTTAGATCAGTGTGCTCCATCTGGGGCGCGCTTTTTTTTTTAACTGTAAATTCTTGCATAAAAGTTTCCTTGTGAGATCCGCATTTCGACGGCGCAGGCTCGCGCAAAATGTGGGTACCGGTTTTGGCTCTTCCGAAGTTCAAAGGTCTCGTTTTACCAGCGCGCGGTGCTCTTTTTTTGCGCTATGTCCATTTCATGTGGCAGATGTGGCACTTTCAGGACATTTTGAGGTCGAAAACTTCGCTTTGCTTGACAGGTGGCAGGATATCGGACGCTTTTTCATCCGCATGGCAGGGATGGCACTTTCTGCGCGTGCTACAACGTTGGCAAGCATTGGTCAAAATGACAGGTGGTTTTGGAGGTCTTTTTGTGTGGCAGGCACAGTATTTGGTGAACTTTGACGATGCTTTGAAAAGGTTGAAAGTCTCTTTTTGTGGCAGGCGCAGCGCTTTGTAGACCTCGACAAAAAAGTGGCTGAGAACTAGGTAAAACATCGTTCCTGACATTTTTAATGTTAATTTACCGTGGTGCGCGCAATGCTTTGTGAAAATCTAACATTGTGCTCGCGCAACCTTCTCGAGACTTTGTGCGTGTCAGATCGCTCTCGTTGTGGCACGGTGCGAATTTTGACATGGCTCGCGCAACCTTCTCAGCAGTTTGCGCGTGTCCGATCGCTCTCGTTGTGGCACGGTGCTGGTTTCAGCTGATTCCATTGAATTCTGGTAAAGTGGTAAAGAGATGCGTGAACTTTGTATTACGATCTTGCCAGGGTTTCATGGTGCAGTCTTGGAGGTCCGTGGTATATGAAGATCTTGACCAAGGTCTTGTAGAGGTCCTTGTGAGAAGATGTTGACATTGTGAAGATCTTGATGAAATCTTGTCAGAGGTCCTTGCATGATCTTGTATTCAGGTCCTTATGAGAAGATCGTGTGAAGATCCTGCTGACATCCTCTAAGAGGTCCTTGCGTGATCTTGCACAGGTCCTTAAAAGAAGATCTTGTGGAGATCCTCGTGAAGTCGTTTCTAAGAGCTTCTTGCATGATCTTGTACAGGCCCTTATCAGAAGATCTTGTGGAGATCCTGGTGAAGTCCTCTCGAGGAGGTCCTTGCCACATGAAGATCTTGCAGATGCCATGTATTAATTAGAGGTGCTTGTATGAAAGCTTTTCTGGGATGCTCTTGGGAGGTTCTTGATCTTGTAAGATCCTTTCCAGCAGCAGCAGGGCCTTTCATGATGATCTTGTGGGATTCTCTTAGGGGTCCTGGCATGAAGATCTTTGTCAATCCCTTGCGAGAATCTCTTGTAGAGATCCTGATGAACCTCTGAGAGATCCTTGCATGATCTCGGTCCTTGTGAGAAGATCTTGTGGGGATCCCGTTGAAATCATCCTCAAGAGGTCCTTGCATAAAGATCCTGAAGATGCTCTGCGTTGGCGCATGTCTTCTGGGATATTCATAGGCAGTGCTTCTATGAAGTTCTTGTGAAATCTTCTGTATAGAGAGTCCTTCTTTGACGACCTTTTGACATTCTCTTCGCTGTCTGTCCCGGTATGAGCTTCTGGTATGTTCTGGTATGAGGTCCTGATGAGTAGACGTAGCGTTGCTTTTCGTTCCAAAACAAATTCCTGCTGCTGCAGCTCCGATATAACCTGTTGCTGTTCCATAGCTACCGTTGCTTGTATCTGGTACATTGACTTCCTACGCCCACACTGTTTGGGGTCTTTCGCCGGTGTAACTTTTGCTTGGCATCGAAGTATCAACTTCTCAAGAAGATTTGATAGGTGCTCAGTGTTGGCTCATACTCGTCACAACACTTGTGATGTGCCAAAACTGTTTGAAAAATATGCTAAATCACCCTTTGACCCAAAATTGGGCACCCAAAAATTAGATATCAAACATAAAACTGGTGATTTTGTTTTATTGTTTTTGTCATGTTCATGCCGGCATGCATGACAATCCTGACTTTCATGGTTTATGACGGTTGAACCGCAAACAAAATTGAGAAAGACCCGCGCTGATTAACGTGTGTCTGAAATGGGGTAAACTATACCTCAAAACAAAAAATAAATAAAGAAACTGAATGAAACGATCAGAAACCATCAGTGGGGTAGCCTGTCTTCGGACAGTCTCATTTGTGGGTTGAGCCGAATCTGATTGATGGCATGAGGGGACCGCTGAATGCTGAATTGCGCCTTGCTATACCTGACACTGGTCTCTTTGCCAGTTGATCTACACCAGGCACATGGTTGAAACTCAAATTGAGTATGGTTTGGAAAACCGTAAATGTTGATAGTTTGATATGTTTGATGGATTTTGGTGGATATTAATGGGTTATGTTTGGGGTGCCAGATCTGGCGAGTGCAGCTACAAAGTTTACACTTTGTGTTTTCAAACATATATATATATATATAAGATGAAACATGCACTTTCGCCCTCAAAGTACGGTCCATTTTTTTTATCTTATATGAGCAAAATTTTTCACACGTTTTCAAGATCTTGGAGGTGATGTTCAAACTCCGTCAAAATGGAGGACCTTAAGCAACTCCTGTTGATGGTTTCCAGGCTCTTGGACCAGAACTTGAGGCGGACGCGAATTCGAAGGTTCCTGGGCGAAATCCAAGCGGACCTTTGCCGCTTTGTCACGGGAAAAAGAGTCTGTACACCCATGGTGACTATATATATATACAGTATATTAAAGAAAATAGTACAAATCCAGTGAATAATGTATAATATATATTGCTATTTTATTTTAAGTAAATACCAAGGAATTGTCAGGAACATGCGTAAAAATGTCAATCCGAGGTTTTGCCTTCCATGATTTGACCAGCGGTTTTTTCATGTCCCATTGAGGCCCATTCCGTTGGTCCAGAAAAAACTTGGAGGAAACCCCAATGTTTTTTAGGTAAACCTATGGGTTCCTGGAATCTTCCCTTTGGCCACGCCTGTGATGATTTTGAAAATCTCGTTTGTTCCTGTGAAGGATCCTTTTCTGAAGGTGAAATGCCATCAAAACTTGGGAATGACATGAAAATTCTTTATGTGTTTCTGATATTTTCTGATCAGAGTCAGTTCCCCGGTCGTTTTGTCAGTCTAGGTCGCAGACGCCGCGGCTTCGACTTCCGTTGCACCTGACGTGGCCCGGCTTGGCCAATTTAGAGCATGGCTTGACCTAGTGGTGATCAACCAGTGGAATTGGGAGTTTTCACCTAATTTTTTGGAGCCCAACTACCAATGCTGATTATGTCATAATGTTGTCATATGTTGGCTATGTCCAGGTATATCCGCGTATCCAATTATATCCAGGAGTTTGCATACCCATAGTGACCCAATCAAACTTTTCCAGAGGATGAGGACGCTTACCCGAACCCAACATGGAGCGCAAAAGAATTGCTTCCGAAGATGATTCTTCCTATTGAACTGCGGAAAATGGGTGAGACCAGCAAGTCTGATGTGTGCATTTTATGAATTTCTATAGTTACTGGTGGATATTACATGCATGTACTTTGAGGGTCTAAGATGGTCTAAGTATGATTGGACATGGCGAATTGTGCGGCTCCATCTTCGGATTTCAAGAGCTTAGATTTGCTGCCCATGTGCTAAGGCTGACACAGATGTGGCCGCTTCGACGAAAACACCTGAGGTGGAGGGCTCGGCTTTGGGACCCGTTTCACTCCGGGGATGTTCGCCAAAGTAGCTATGGTTTAGTCAGGCAACATTGTCATAGCTAGTGGATGTAAACTGTAAAAGTGATTTATCTTTCTTGATTTTTGTTGGGGTACATAGTTCACATGTTGGTGCACTAAATCATTCCTTTGTTGTTGCTACCGGTAGCTGCAGACCCAGAGACTCGGACCCATAACTTGGCCCCATGACTGGCCAAGAAACTATAAATGGAGGAATGGAGGTGTTAATGTAAAATTCATAGGAACATAATACCTGTAGTTGTGAGACTCTGAGTGCAAACGAGCCGAAACCTCCATGGCTGGTTCGGGAGCGGCCTGCACCATGTTTCGTTACCATTTAGTTATTGAGGATTTCCCATAATTCTATTCCTTCATGATATCCCATCATCATCCCACAAGATGTTTCCAATGATTAGGGGTGATTTCTTGCCATCCATAATATGTGATTAATCATGGGATCATTCACCATATCAGATGGGATTTATCCCAAATTATATGCTGGTCGGTGGTTTGGAACAGTTTTATTCTTCCATCTATTGGGAACATATTTCCAACTGACTATATAATATTTTTCAGAGGGGTAGGTATACCACCAACCAGCCATAGTTATCCCATATAATTCTCCAATGTCTCTTACCTCACGCAGGTATCCACTGATGCAAAGGGAAGTTCCACGGAAGCACCGGAGGCGCGGATGGGTCTGACGACTGGTGACCCAGTTCGATTCGAACTGGGTAGTGGGGCCTTGAGTGCTTTTGATACATACAAACACGTTTTTATTGGATATCAGTATTGCTTTACCACCCATCTTCAATGGCCACTTCAGGTACCTAAATTGGAGGTACCTACCATATATGAAGTCTATATAAGGGCTATGTAAGGGGATATGCACCCAGAATATGGCTTTACATGGTACAATACCTCCATTTTAGGATCCTGGAATGACCATTGATTATTGCTTGACCAACCATTTGTGAATATCTATACCAGTAGTACCGCACAAGGCGGTGGCGGAAGTTTCAAAAATAGGAAACCTATAGGAGAGATTGGTTGTTGTGAATCAGGGATGGCACAGCGAATCCATTGATGGACCGAAAGGTGCTTGAGGTCTCCTCTCTTTCCCTCTCTTTCTCTGACTATCTACCTACCTACCTATCTATTTTCTATGTATCTATCTATCTATCTATCTATCTATCTATCTCTCTCTCTCTCTCTCTTTCATCTGTCTATCTGTCTACCTGTCTATCTGTCTATCTATCTATCTACCTATCTATCTGTCTATCTGTCTACCTGCCTACCTGTCTATCTGTGGTGCAGTGTCATTCAGTGTAATGTAGTGTAGTGTAATGTAGCGTAGTGGAGTGTAGTGGAATGTAGTGTAGTGTAGTGTAATTTAGTGTAGCGTAGCGTAATTTAGCGTAGTGGAGTGTAGTGGAGTGTAGTTGTGTAGTTGTAGCTGTAGTGTAGTGGAGTGTAGTGTAGTGTAGTGAAGTGTAGTGGAAGGTAGTGTAGTGTAGTGTAATGTAGTGTAGTGTAGTGTAATTTAGTGTAGTGGAGTGTAGTGTAGTGTAATTTAGTGTAGTGGAGTGTAGTGGAGTGTAGTTGTGTAGTTGTAGTTGTAGTGTAGTGGAGTGTAGTGTAGTGTAATGTAGTGAAGTGTAGTGGAAGGTAGTGTAGTGTAATGTAGTTTAGTGGAGTGTAGTGTAGTGTAATGTAGTTTAGTGGAGTGTAGTGTAGTGTAATGTAGTGTAGTGTAGTCTAATTTAGTGTAGTGGAGTGTAGTGGAGTGTGTAGTTGTAGTTGTAGCGTAGTGGAGTGTAGTGTAGTGTAATGTAGCGAAGTGTAGTGGAAGGTAGTGTAGTGTAATGTAGTGTAGTGTAGTTTAGTGGAGTGTAGTGTAGTGTAATGTAGTGTAGTGTAGTCTAATTTAGTGTAGTGGAGTGTAGTGGAGTGTAGTGGAGTGTAGTGGAGTGTAGTTCTGTAGTTGTAGTTGTAGTGTTGTGGAGCGTAGTGTAATGTAGTGTAGTGGAGTGTAGTGTAGTGTAATGTAGTGTAGTGTAGTGTAGTGAAGCGAAGCGAAGCGACATCTGAACTTCCAAAAGTGTCCGAATCCCTGATGTTTTTTTAACATGTTGACTTCGAAATGTGCTTCGCCCCACAACGGCGTGCACTTTTTCGACATCTGAACTCTGAACCGCCAAAAGTGGTCCGACGCTGGTGTGGTCTGTACATTTTGACTTGGAAACGTGCTTCGCGCCACAACGGCGTGCACTTTTTCGACATCGCAACTTCCAAAAGTGGTCCAACACTGACGTGTTTTTTCATTTTGACTTCGAAATATGCTTCGCGCCACAACGGCGTGCACTTTTTCGACATCTCAACTTCCAAAAGTGGTCCGACACTGAGGTGCTTTGTGCATTTGGACTTCGAAATGTGCTTCGCGCCACAATGGCGCGCACTTTTTCGACATCTCAACTTCCAAGAGTGGTCCGAACCTGGTGTGTTTTGTACATTTTGACTTGGAAATGTGCTTCGCGCCACAACGGCGTGCAATTTTTCATCTCTCATCTGGCCAGATGGCTCCGCACCCGCCGCTTTAGCGAGCCTA
>Ga0126342_10010233_pt1 | contig 16777 bp, 16 predicted proteins | sample Cyp1metagenome_FD_92528 | JGI IMG/M metagenome (GOLD analysis project Ga0126342, IMG submission 92528) | Coral microbial communities from Lord Howe Island, Old Settlement Bay, Australia - Cyphastrea 1 metagenome | ecosystem: Host-associated > Invertebrates > Cnidaria > Coral ... | reverse complement strand
TAGAGTGTAGCATCAAGAGCGTGTTGGAAGGTACGTGAAGAAGTGAAGAGCGTAGCATCAAGAGCGTGTTGGAAGGTACGTGAAGAAGTGAAGAGCCTAGCATCAAGAGCGTGTTGGAAGGTATGTGAAGAAGTGAAGAGCCTAGCATCAAGAGCGGGTTGGAAGGTACGTGAAGAAGTGAAGAGTGTAGCAGCAAGAGCGTGTTGGAAGGTACGTGAAGAAGTGAAGAGCGTAGCATCAAGAGCGGGTTGGAAGGTACGTGAAGAAGTGAAGAGTGTAGCAGCAAGAGCGTGTTGGAAGGTACGTGAAGAAGTGAAGAGCCTAGCATCAAGAGCGTGTTGGAAGGTACGTGAAGAAGTGAAGAGCCTAGCATCAAGAGCGGGTTGGAAGGTACGTGAAGAAGTGAAGAGTGTAGCATCAAGAGCGTGTTGGAAGGTATGTGAAGAAGTGAAGAGCGTAGCATCAAGAGCGTGTTGGAAGGTACGTGAAGAAGTGAAGAGCGTAGCATCAAGAGCGTGTTAGAAGCAGTGTGAACAAGACGTTATTGCCCACCCCACCCCACCCCACCCCACAGGCACGAAAGCACACGAAAGCCGGCGTTCTAGAAGCCGCCAGCCAACTACATAGATCCATCTACACATGGATGATGCTCCGTTTTTGTTGTACCAACAAAATAGTCTTGGAAAGCCAGCTGTAGAGCGAAGCCATTCCGTGCCATTCCGAAACAAACTTTAGGAAATGTGTGACTCATGGAATGATGGAGTTCTGGGGAGGTATATACCCAAATCCAGTGAAGGGAGATTTAGACCAGACGGAAGGACTTCGCATCCAACTGTTCTGAGAACCATCGCCATTTCTCGATGGTTTTAGCCCGTCAAAATCACCAAGATTCACTATTAAGTCAAAATCCCTATGGTAGACCCCTAAGCTTAGAAGTAGGAACCCAATTAACCATGGGAAAAACTGCATATATATAATATATATATAATATATATATAATATATATATAATATATATATAATATATATATATGGTCACCCCCCCATGATCTGCCTAGACGCATTTTATATTGGGATCACCATGTTTGCATATAAAACATAACCGGAAAAACAATACTCGCAAAAGAGGCGCTCATGGGGGCAGGTTTCTGCACTTGGATGTTCAATATATTTGGATTGTAATTATAATATCTAATGCATTATTGTTATATCGTTCAATGGCAATGACTGATTTAAAACTTTTATCTGACCACTTCACCCCCTGGTCTGCTTCACCCTATCATCTGCTTCACCCTTTCATGCAGCCAATAATGCCTACAACCATACTTGTCTTGGGCCACGTCGAGAAAAACAAACAAAACCTGGAAAACTTTAAAAAAACTCAAGCAAAACAAAAAACATTTGTTTAAGAGAATGTTTGGTTTTGACTCAAAAAATGTTTTTTTGGTTGTCCCTATGTTTTTTTGTTTTGAAATGAAAAAAACAAAAACCTTGTTGTTTTGGTTGTTTGAATGGATATGATCAATCAAGATATCAAAAAAAAATAAAACTTAAGGATTATTTGTTTTTTTAACATTTTAGGTGTTGTTTTCTGCATTGAAAAGTCTCAAGAACCAAAAAAGGCTAGAGTTTTTGGGTTTTGTTTGATATTTTGATTGATTATATCCATTCAAAAAAACAAAAAACTTGTTTTTTTTGCTGTTTTCATTTCAAAAAAAAACAGGGGAAACCCAAAAAAACATCTTTTGAGTCAAAACCAACCATTCTCTGAAAAGTTTTGTTTTTTGTTGTTTTGGTTTTGCTCGAGTTCTTTGTTTTTTTTTGGATTTGTCTATTGATTCACATGATTGCCATCTGTGTCCTTATGTTTGCTTACCTTGTCGGTCCTGGGAAGTCAAACTTTGACCAACGTTTCTCACTCAAGAGCTTGCGCACTATGTGAGACTAAACTTGGCATAGGATGTGCAGTGATGTTTATGCACTTGAAAGTGCAAATCTTGGAGTCTTGGAACCTTGGATTCGTACATACACATTGCTGTCTAGGTTTGAAATATTCAAACAAAGTATATAAGTACCTGGAAACTGACACTGTTGGATACTTTGGGGGGAATGGTGGGCTATTTATTTGAGAACATGTAACATTGCTTTGTAACACAATGCTTTAATGGATGCTGCAGGACTTTGAAAAAATCTTACCTGTAAAGAAAGTCCTTCATTGGATGCAGTATTTGATTCAAAGAGTAGTATTAGTATAATGTAAAAGAATGTACTGTTTCTGTGTAGTAAAATGTAAAAGAATGTACTGTTTCTGTGTAGTAGAATGCATCAATAGATGCAATAGTCGTACTTTGAAAGAGTCTTACCTGTAAAGAAAGTCCTTAAATGGATGCAGTACTCTTTTGAAAGAGTATCGGACATATTGCATCAAATGCTGGAGCATGTTTAAAAAGATTGTACTATTTCTTTCAAAGGGATAGATGTAGTAGTACTTTGAACATGTCTTGCCTTGAAAGAAAGTCTTTGAATGGACGCAGCATTCTTTTGATGTGTGTTGTATTCTTAAGCACATGTAGTAGCGCAGCATCACTCTTTGCATCATTCGATTACGAAAAGTATGAGAAAATGGAACAGTGCTTTAAACTAGCATACTTTGCAAGACTCTTTCATGGGTGCAGTATTCCTTTGAAAATGCTTACAAACGTGTGAGGTCCCTTTGAAAGAGCACGTAATTACTAAATAAGAAAGCTCTTTTAGTATATGCAGTATTCATTGAAAACAGTATACAATAGATTTAGAAAAGAGCTGTAGTGTGGCAGTGTAGCATTACTTTTTGGCATATAATATAATGTGCAGATTGGTTCAGCACCCAGAAATTTACTTAAAACCATGGGAAGGACTATGTTGGTATACCCTGTCCCAAATGCCGAAAACGCCAAAAATGCAATTTTCGACTGTCTAGATTGGTTGCCCTGATCTTCAGCCATAGCCCAGTCTGAGAATTTGCCTGGAAATTGCAGGGATCTCCACTCCCTGGTTGTTCCTTTCTCACTGGTTGATGAACAAGGGGCAGGCTCCTCCATGTTTCACAAACACATTTTCGATGATGGAAAATGTCACCTAGTACCGACCCAAACCAATTTTTCACAGTTGCAGACATCATCCTGGAGGAATCCTGGAATTTAAGAGGCATATCATTTTCTCATGATTCTGATGCGACGTTCAGTTGGATTCCACGTTAGACTCTCCGGGGATAGACCGAGAGGTGCAGTTCCACTCAAGTTGCGTGGGTACATGGCCGCCCATTGCAAGGGTCGTATCAAGTTGTATCCAAACTTATGTGGATTCGATAATCTAGCCATCTAGCCCATGGGTATCCATTGGTACACCTAATAGATCTACTTTCAACAGCCTGAAGCGGATGTATTTCTGGTTGGCACAGCTTCCCAGGTTGGCACAGCAAGTTGGGTCTGGCTCGCATCAGCAGCTCTTGGGTGCGGGCCCCTGTGATCGTTCATCTTTTTGGGGGTATGAACCATGGTATTTCATAGGGGGGAGATGGGAGAAATTTTCTTATAGCTGCATTGTCCCCACTTAACCCCCAATATAATGCTTGTCCCACTAGTTTCCTCGGTTTGCTTAAGGTTTTTTTTCCCGATGGACGACCTACCATTTGGTGAATCTAGAGGGAACACATCTATAGGGGGCCCAAAGTAAATTGGTTTGGGGAACCCCACTTTTAGACAAGCGCATATTTGGGCATTTGAAGCAGCAAACATTGCAAATTTTATGAGAACAAATGGGTCTTCAAGCCATAGCATTGGTGTTTTCGCTAGCAAGTTTGATGCTTAAGCCAAAGACATGGGGATTTTACAAAGGGAAATCTAAAACCTTGGTTTAAGCCACCAAAGGTCCGCCTGTTACCAGCAACAGTTGGAATGTGATTCTCACCAGCCGCAAAATATACTTCAATATACTTCATCAATTTGTTTGTAACATACTGTATATCCCAAAGCTAGATTGACTCACGGGGGTTAACAGAAAACATGGGGGATCGTATGCATCAAACGTGGAGGGTTGGGTATTGGGCAGACACCACACACACAGACTTGGAAACGGTAGTATACAGTAGTCTCGTGTATTCTTTTCATTTTTGGATGTCACAACTAAGATATACTTGTCCTAGGATAAAATGAAAACGCTCGTATCCCAATGAAGATACAGACAGCGAATAGTTACAGGGAGCCGAGAAGTCTTCGGAAAACAACAAACAAGGAGGTCAAAAGCTGATCATGGAGAGAATCAAAAAACAATAGGGATGTGTCAATAGCAGAGGATGTATGTGCTCCATTCCAAACTTAATTGGCTTTGTCTGCCTGAACCCCCGAAAATCACCAAACAACTTATCCACTTGTGGTAGGGAAACCCATAGTTGGGACATACCCGAGCGCAACAATGCCCAACATCCCTAGTGGTTCGTGGTAATGGTCATGAGCTATATGGCATTCTACTAACTGGTTGAATGAGGATTGTCATCACAATCCAATAATATGGGAACCCCTATCATGCAACCAGTCAACCGCCTGTTGGTTGAACGATCATGTGGGTATGGGTCAAACTACTTACTTAGATTTACTTAAAAAAAGTTCTGCCATTTTAAGGGTTTGAACACCCATGCTTTTTGATGTTTTTTGGGATTAAGTATGATGAATCTAATCCATTCTAATCCAACCATCAACAGTTGGCAAATGAACCAAGGAAAACTTGGGGATTTCACCTGCAAGAACAGACACCCTCGATGGTTCAGCCTGGTTCTACCTTGAGGGGGAGACCACCGGTTTCCTGACATATACGAGCCATCAACTGCCGGAATGGTTGGCCGAATCAAAGACATGTTGTCCAGCATTCGCTGAATCAGGCTCATGTTTTACTTTTCTAACCCCTCATTGTTGTTAGATCCTCATTTTGTTGGTCACCATGTTTGCTTGTTGGGTCATTGTCCGTCATTTTGCTTGATGAAGTTTTCTTTTCTGTTGGTTGAGAGCCCCATTTTCGTTGGTCACTGTCAACCGTTCTTTGTTTGTTAGACTGTTAGACCCCATCTCTCTTGCTGAAGAAGTTTTTTTGCTGATGAACCCCTTGTTTGTGCAAGTTTTCATGAACTGCCAAAGCGCGGCCAATGCCCAGGCTCACTGCTTCTATTTGCGGCCGTTAGAGCAACCAACAGTGCCGGAGGTCAACAAAATGAGCACCCAACAGTGCTGCTTGCGTCGGTATTCCCTGGAAACCTTCGGATGGGGATAGAAGTTCAGGGTCTCAAAGCATAGGAAAGAATAGAATATAAACAAATGGATGTGGGTCAAAATGGAAGACCTAGGGGACCACAGATGTTAGTCTAGTTTAGTATTAACCATCCAATTATTGGGGTACCTAATTTTGACCCATACCCAAATCATGTATAGCTGTATTGACTTCCCAACAAATTAAAAGTCAACTGGGGGTGTCAATAACCAGATCGATAATAACACCACTGGCAATCTGAGAGCTTTGGACAGAAGATTGAAACAGCTTGCAGGTGCCCTTTGAAGATTCCAAGAAATGTCAAGCACTGACCTTGTTTCCGCAGCAGCTGCACCAGATAGGTGCTAGTGACACAGCAATCATGTGAAAGCGAAAAACAACTAGAAACCTGTGGACTTCATAGACTTCGGAGATCAGAGACACGTCGCAGTTGCCAGACTTCGCACCTTCGCTTTGCCTACCTTGTGCCCTGAGCCACCTGCACCAATCGCATCGCTGTGTTCGCAATGGCCGTGCCAGCCTCAGAGATTTGGCGAGGTGTGAGGTGGTTAAAAGAGGTAGTCTTGGAGAGATGCGGACAGCCCCACATGGTTGCGATATGTTGCCATTTTAATTTGCATTTTCTTGTGATTTTGCATGATTGATTCATGCAATTTTTGTACTTCAGAATTTCAACCTATGCCCAAGTGTACAGGCCGAATTCAGGGCAAGCATAGCGCCCTCTTTCGATGATTCCCACCATCATACAAGAAACTTTAGTGCTTGTGCTTGTTGTGCATCCTCTTTTCTTTTCCTGGATTTTGTTTTCCCAGGTTCCAAATCCCAGATCATCCATGCATGGTGTATGGATTTACATTATCCCCCAACATCATCCATGTTTGTAGGTGAATAAATATACCGGCACCATGGAGAGCATGGGTATGAACCCCCTTATGTTTTTGTTGAATGGCCAATGGCACTTGGTGGTTGTCATGCCCCCAATGGAAAAAAGGCCGAAGCTGTGGGGTCAAACCAGCCCAAGAACTAGGGGCGTTCACCGAAATCTTTATCTCTGTAGATCTCTGTATATATATATGTATATATATATATATGTATATATATATATATATATATACGTACATATATATATTAATATATACTGGTAATATGTTATTCTCTTATGTTCTCTTCATGAAGGGTGCATGGTGAAACAATCCACGCACTGGTGGCCGCTACGGATCTTTTGCGCACGCGAGGTCTCTCGGAAGCCAATCCTGTCGTGCCGCGGGCATGCGAAATAGCTTGGTATGAAGGGATTAGAAAACCATCCACAAGCGTTGGTAGATGTGGAGTTCATTGTGAGTTTCGTAGATTATGGTCCCAAGTTTGGGGATTGGTAAGGTGAATCTTGTTTTCTCTCGGTTGCTGAAAGAAGTATAGCGCCAAGCTTTTTTTTTGTGGTTCCGTTGCCCTTTTTGGTGATGGTGTCTCTGAAGGCTTGTTGAACCTCCAAATTGACAACCCGATCTTTCACCGACATCTTGCGTGTCAGAAAGCAACAAACACCAGCGTTTTTATAGCTGATTCTTATCTCCGACTGGTGCAAGGCACTTCCACTATCTTCCACTTGCTGGTGGTTTGGCATATTTTTTTTGTCCGTCCTATTTATCTATTTGGGATGATAATCCCCATTGACGAGCAATATTTTCATATGCATTGAAACCATGAATCAGTATCAGCACAGATATCCTCTAGATATAGCCACATTGTATCTCCACTACATCCCCTATATTTTCCGCAATAAAATAGCTCAATGGCCATTCCAGGAACCCAAATTGGAGGTACCTACCATATATAAGGCTTAATGTAAGGGAATATACCCCCAAAATATGGCCTTATATGGTACAGTACCTCCATTTTAGGATCCTGGAGATCTCCCATTGAACAGCCGGTTATATCCCCATCCTTCCATCCTCACTGCCAGGTGCCTTGTGCTGACCCTGCTGGCAGTCTTGACGGGCGGGGGAGCCAATGATGAGAACTGCTTACGGTAGGTTAGACCTCTGTTGGTTCATGGTTGCAGATGTGGGATTCATAAACTGATTAAATATGGAATGATATAATACATAAATATACAATATATATATATAGATGTAATATATAGCCAAGATCGCACATGTCCGGAATCTTTCTTCATAGTTTACTTTGATCTTAAAGCCAGGTCCGGCTACCTTTCATGGGACGCTAGGTGGCTAAGCCCATGCGAATATGTCTGGTGTATCACCTTGCTGGCTTTTGTCCTTCCTATGGGATCCCCATGCTCGGCGGCTCTGGGGCTCTTGGACTCATCAATGAATCAATGGTGCCCATTTCTGCCAAGGGGAATGCTTCATCGGTGCGGTTCGTAGCCCTCCAACTCCCCCGCGCCAGCTGAACTCCAGGCAGGATTGCAGTGTGTCGGCCAGGAAGCCAGCGACAAAGCCCCGTTTGAATGGTGGTAAGGGAAACAACCCAACGTGATCATGGTTCAGATTGCATATGTCTATATCTATATATCTTTATAATATATACATATATACAGATTACATACGTGATAATGGGTTAATCTCTCTCTCTCTCTATATATATATTATATTATATATATTATATATATATATTATATTTGTATACAAATCATCCCTGGTCCCGGCATCTCTGTTTTCCCACGCGTTGGTCGATGGGACCATGGGTAGACTCCTGGTGTGTTGCACATCTGTTGGTCCAGAGCTTGTCAGAACCAGCATTGATGGCACCGTCAAGTCCATCATGGTCCAATTTGACCGTTCAAACCACCAGATTGAGATGACATCAAGTCAGCTGCTAACCTGGGAGCCACGATCGCCGACTAGTTCCAAACGAAATTCCTACTGTATGTTCAAGAACGGAGCCGAAGACACCAAGACTGATGGTAAATTCTAACAGAACGCCGCGATTGCCCAAAAGGACGCCATTGAAGTTCAAGGTCGTCGACTCCGAGGTGGAAAAGCCACCAAGACTGAAACCCTGTGAGCTCCAAGGTTGCGAAGGTTGCGAAGGTTGCGAAGCGTCTCCATTTGAGGCTGGACATTGTCACTACTTTGCAGGACATTAAGAACATTCAGGTGATTGCCAAGGTACTTGAGAAGCTGACGGATTTCAGAGTTTCACTCCGGAGTTTCAAGTCATTTTTGATTGTCACCTCTATTGAGGTTCGTCAAGCAAAGATGACGCAGCTACTGACGTCTTTGTTGCAAATCCCAAATGAGTAGACCACTTGCTGGTCTGGACAATGCATTTTGGTCTTGACAGTTTTTCGCAGCCAAAACTTCAGTTTGTTTTTGAGGGCTGAGGACTGATAACAAGTGAACAACTTCATGGAAAGAAACAGGGGTGCATGTTATTGGTTATGCAAAATCCTTTTGATTTTTTTCCGAAATCTTCGGGCCTCCGCTTTTGAGACTAAAGTCCTTTCCAGTGATTCTGCCAATAGCCAGGTTCTCGCAGGGCCCGATGGAACCCAAAAAATAATCTTAGCAGTTTCCACCAAGAAAATCAAACTACAAAGCCCCTTTTTTGGGGGGTATCCGGCATCATCTCAATTTTCAGGGGTTAGTTCACCAAAAAAATGTGGACGCTCAGAATTTTCAAAAATCTGTTCCAGGATTTTTCCATGATTCCAACTGAAAAGCACTGAAAAGTGCGATTTCCCCATTGCCATGTGGGATCTCCAGAGGATTTTTCCCTGGATTGCCATGTTTCTGCACGACAGGCTGCCGATGCAAGGAACACAGGTGGGGTGGGTGATGGTTGGAGAGAAGGGACCGATGATAATGGGATGATTTGGATATGTGCGGCTGATATTGATGATCATTCCCAGGTTATTGATGATTATTGATGGTTATATTTACTATAATTAGCAAAGTTGATGATTATATATTGATGCTTATTACACCGGGTAATCATAAGACCATTTTCATCCATTATAGATCATTCACATCCGACAGGGCCTGAAAAAACCAACCCATTGCTGAAACCTCCGAAAGATGATTTGTCCGATTGCAAGGGGGGGATTCCATAGATTTCCCTTCTACGATTAGGCGGAAATAGAGCCCTCTTCAAGTGTAACAAGTTAGAACACAGTGCAACCCTTAAGTCGCAAGCTGGAAAATGATGCAGCAACAACATTTGATAACATTTGTCCCATTTTGTCCCAGTTTTCAGAGAGGCAAAGCCAGCATGTCCCTTGGGGACTGCTTGTCATCTTGGCCACCATCTTGACGCACACATGGCAGTTTTGAAGAAGCTGCACTGCAATGATTCACAAACGACAAAAGTTTGCTAATCACGAATCCCAAACCAGAGGCTTTCACGTTCACACGTGGTTGGCCCAAGGTCAAGACCGCCGGTACAGATTGAGTTCTTGCTGGGTTGTCTTTGCGGCAATGCCCGCGGCTGGTATTCGCTTCCTTCAAGTGCATAGCCAGCTAAAACTCAGTCGCTTCATGGTATCAATCACTGTATCCTGATTCTCCATCCACGATACACTCTGGTAATTTAACATAGCTATTGAAAATGACCATTTATAGTGGATTTTCCCATTAAAAATGGTGATTTTTCATAGTTTTGTATGTTTACCAGAGGGTAGCTGTTTTTTTTTAGTCAACCAATATTGTTGGGATGCGTGGATTCAATCACCAACCAGCCAACCTGTCGAGCCGCCAGCTTTCCTCATCATTTGGTCTAGTTCTCAGCTTAAAATGGAAGATGCTACTATCGTTCACTATAATATAATATACTATACAGGGTATCATAATAAGATAATTTTTAATAGTATCTTCAATTTTTGGTGGACTCACTATTTTTCACCATGACTAGCACCTGTGCAGTGTCCCCTGTTTCCCCTGTCGATGGACGGATGTTCGTTGAAACCTGACCTTTTTGCCAGGTCGAAGTGGCAGACAGCAAGGAGATCGGTGAGTTTGTTAAACTTGGACCTTTGGTAAATCTGATTTAGCTATGTAATTTATTATTGTTGTTAGTTATTATTATATATTGTTATTTAATTATTATGTTTAGATTTCACATATAACTTTAAATTCACTTCGAAATAAGGTTTACGGAGCATCTTTATCTTTAAGTGTCAATTGGGAATATTTTCGACCCGCATTTGAGACACGGTAGACCTTTGTTGGGTGCTATATCTCATCCTTGTTACCCTCCGCCAGGGTGTATAGAATGAAAATATTCAAGTCTGATGACTTGATTTGTTTCCGAATCCCCAGATCACATATAGATGGACACCTCGGTTTAAGAGGTCCTTTCCTGGGGATATTCGGTTTTAATGGGGATTGGATGAGTTAGATCCACCATCTATGGCATCTCCAACATCGACTGGGGAGATGATCCATATGGAAGAGATCATGGGAAATTTGGGGGTTGAACCAGCCTGTGTTTCTTGTGTTTTGTGTCGTTGTTTTATATGTTGATAGCATGAAACCTCTTAAACCATGTGAACGCATGCTTCTGGGTTTATGCTGGCAGAGAAACTTGGAAATACTTGGAATGTTGTCTATACTTGCCATGATGATGCCTGGCCGCGACGCCCTTCTCACTAGCTTTGGGCGAGGATTCCATTCTTGGCAATCAAAACATGGGATATGTGCGAAGGAACAACGGCAGGGACAACATGAGACAACTGAACTGATTGGTGGCGTTAATCCCTTTATTACGCTCCCATGGAATGATAATCCCCAATGATCAGTATTTTTCAATGGGATTGAAACTAGACCATACTACTAGAAAAAACCACCACACCACACCAACGTAAAAACTGATTTATCACCAACATTGATTGGACACCAAGGATTGGAAGGTGACACCAGCGACAATGAAATCTTTTCTGGATACAATTGAGATGTAGCTCACAAGGGCCCTGCAGATGTTTGATCACTTCATTGAACACAGTTTTGTATACAATATACATTTGTATACCCTGACATTTTTTCATTTAACACACCATTTTGTTGCTGGGTAACCCTTGGTTTGTTATTCTCAGCTAAAGATGTTCTTCTTTGATGGTATCCACGATTAATATAGATTGGCCATGTTTGGAAATTGCATGAAAGACAGTTGTGCATGGCAAGTAGATTGCACTAGCTCTGAAGTGCCGTTTCGATGCATCAGAAGCATGCCGCAAGCAGCTTGGATTGCATTGCTGGGCGACAATGTTGATACAAACAAATGACATCAAAGTGGGTCCATTGGCACGCAATTTTCTTGGGATCAAGTATATGGAACATTCAACCCATTTTTGGAATGACCAAAATGTTACAAGCAGCAAAACATTTTTGTTGGGATGCGGTCAACCGAGAGAACCCATACCAACGTCACAAGAAATGCAATAAAAACATCACAGCGAAATCACTAACAAAAAAGACTGATGCACAACCAATGCTGGTTGGATCTATCAGTTTGGTTGTGACCTCCCAAGTGTTGCTGCTGCTGCTGCTGGCTATCTTCGGACAAGTCATTATTCTTGATATTTCATGATACTTTGTGGTTGGATTGATGTACACATCAAAATGTTAGTCAACATTGTTCAAAGTTCATTTCTATTTGGCGACTTCCAACACTGTTGTTTGCTTCCTCTGTCTTGTTGCTTAAACCTCAACCTTCATTTTTATCATTTGTGTTTTTTTCGACGCCCAGTGCAGATTGAATCAAAATTGTTCGTGGCTAAGTTCACATTTGTGACACTTTTCTTGGGTCAAACTGCTTATATAACCCATTTTTTTTATGAAATCCGAATCTTATTGTAGGGACCCCCGCACCTCTTGCTGCGAGGCAGGCTCTGGTGAAACCGAGGATTATCCGCAGGAGGCCATTGGGTTTTTCTCAAGATGGGGTACCTTAGTCCATCCAGTGGTTGATCTGCCATTTTTGGGGCCCACTGAGTTTTTTTTCGGACAATTTCAAATCCAAATAAGAACAGAAATGGAACAATCCCAGTGTTTTTTTGATCAGCTGCAATGATCCCAGCAACAGATATGGTTGGATGGCGTGCGGCGAAACAACTAGAGTTCATTTTTGAGGCACACAGTTACGTATCATTTTCCCACCGAGAGAGACAATTGCAAGAAAGGGATCGACAAACCACGAAGATAAGGAATATCACCTTCACATGCCTGCACTGACTTTATGGGAATAGGACCTGCCTTCATTTGGGATGAGTGGGTTTTACATAGTGGTCTATATATTTAGTGCACATGTATAGATCTGGATGGACATGGGATAAATGATGAAGACCTCACCACGACATCACCACAAACAATGCTTGGCAAGGGGAATCAGTTCCATGTCAGTGAAGTAGACCGCAATTCAGCCAATACTAATATGGGCCTTTCTCAAAAAATGGGGTCAAAATGGGGTAATGTGGTAAATCTAATAGTAGACTACCCCCCAACATTACCCATTGGGTGGGATTGTTGATGGACCAGGATGTAGCCGCAGAGGGTGCGGATCTTAGCGACTGAGAAGGGGTGGGGGACTGTGGGAGTACAATGTGGTGCCCTATAGTTAGCTAAGTTGGTTTATAACTTCAATAACTATGGTTTATGGTAGATATATCTATAATAGATTATCTCTAGTTAATGGGGTTTATAAACCAACTTATAACTGGGAAAATAAAGTTTTAACATGGTTAAATCAGGGGTGATCCACAAGAAAACACTGTTTCATCAACAAAAATACGGATGTCAACCAACAATCTAAGCATAAAAATGAGGAGATTGGATGACATCGGGATATAGCCAATGGAACAGGGGCTGTCACCAGCAAACGATCACCAAGTGAGAGAGAGAGAGAGCGTGTTTCCCATCTCAAAAGCGGGCTCAAAGATAATAGAACGATCATGTTTGAAGTCCGTCCCATGTGGTGTGTCTCAGACCCAGATCTTTCAGGAACCAACCATTACCCAGGCTTTGAGGCTGGTTTCATCCATATCGTGGGAATTACGGCCAAATACTGCAACGGGTGCACGAGGCAAGGAGGCCAACGCGGAGACTTAGATGCAAACGTTTTGACGGACGGCTGGGTAAACATATTGCATCCCTTCTGGTGGTACATGAAGCTTGGCAGGAAACATATGTATTACATATGTGGTGATGGTGATGGGTCAGAACTTATGATACCATACCTGAAGTATTTGGGGAGAACATTCACTTACCAGCTATTTTTTTAAAGGTTCACCGGCCCTCCAGGGTTTTGATCCACAGCCATTGCCCAACAGCCCAACATCTTTGGAATTCCAAGCGTGGTTCGATGAGCTGTCTTCCAGTCAGCACTGGAGATAAACTGGGTATCATTTGGTTATAGGCTATAGGTTACAATATAGGTTACAACTACGTATAGCTATACTCAGGACTGTACTTATTGGGTTTATTGGATTAGTGTAATTACTTATTGAGAATTTCTGCACTTGTGGGCTATTTGGTTGTACTTACTGGATTAGAAGTTGTAACTACTCATCACTTGGGTAAATTGTGACTTGGAGGGGTTGCAAACTCAGCACCAGCAAAAATGCATGTCACTGCAGAGGGTGTAGGTGAGGTACGGTTGCTTCAGGTTGGCAGATTTGCCAGGGTCAGAAGTCAGAAGGGTATACTCAGGGGTCTCCAGTGTGGTTGAGATATAAGTCAAAGTTGGGGACGCTCAAATGGGATGGTCGGTCACATATTTATATACAATATACACATACGTATGTATATATACTGTATATATATATGTATATACATACATACATACACAGACATACATACAGCGGATATATATGGATATATATATATATATATACGCATAATTATATATACATGTATAGATACACGTGTTTATATATACATATATACATATTATATTTATATATACATACTATACATATTTTATCATATATTACATATACATATTATATATATATACATATTTATATACATATTATATATATGTATACATATATACATATGTATACATAATATATATATACACATATTATATACAGATATATCATATACTATATATGCATTTTATATACAGATATCATATATATATACATACATATATCATATGTATACACATATTATATATATACACATACATATATATACACATTATGTGTATATATATATATATATATATACAACTATACAATATACATGTCTACATGGAAATAGCTTGAATTGTGTGGGTATTGACCCATACCCCACAGGCGTCCGCCAGCAATGGTTGAATCCGAGCTGATGTTTTGCATGGGATGCCCATTGGTGTATGTAGATTTGGGTATGAAAAGTCAGATAGCCCCAAAGTCTACGGCTTATCGTTTTTGCCATACAAATTGCCATTTCGGGGTATACCTACACACCCTATTCTAGACAGACCCATCTATATATACTGAACAGAATGGTAGGATATATTGTTGATAGATGTTGATAGGCTCCGCTTTGCCTCTTCCCATGTTAATTCATTCTATGGTTAGTGTCATTTCATGGGATCCGTCGCCTTCTCCGGCTCGACAGTTTCTTTTTTCAACGGCACCCAGGTACGAAACAATCGTCGTTCAACGTGAAGTTGGTCGCCGAAATTCTTAGTGTCATGTATGTCCCAAAATCTCAGGGACCCTCAGAATTCCAGACTTGCAAAAATGGTCTATCAATGTCTATCAAAATCTTTGGAATTTCCATACCCCCACCTCTCACATCCACTACCTGCACGGCGCATGTGGTGAACCCACCCAGCCCGCCAGAAAGGCCGCCGCCGTGCCGTGCACCGAACCGCCCTGAAAGGGCGCACGTTCCCGGGCGTTGGCGCCGTAGGCAGAGGAGATCATCCTCAGCCATAAGCAGGTAGTGGATCGCCTAATATTTTTTCTTTTAGTAACAGAAATAACTTCACCCCAGCTTCGACTTGACTTTTTTACAAGGACCGTTCCGTGACTTCCGTCTGCCATGGCGAAGTTGCAGCAGCCTTTGCTGTTAAACCTTCCCCAAGAAGGTCGCTGGAGTATGGCGCTGCTCAGTTGGATGGCATGTCATTTTTGGCCAATTTGATGAGGATATACACATGTGTATATGTATACATGTATACTCACAATATGTATACGATTGTATACATATATATATATATATATATGTGTATATATATATATATGTATGTGTATATATATATATGCATATGTACAGAGGGAGAGCCAACCGAGCTAACAAAACAGTTTTTGGAAGGGTACCTAAGATTAGAAATGGTGGTTCCGATCCAAGTTCTTCACGAATCACACGACTTGTGGGGCATCCAGTGATATGAAGAGATTTGAAAAGCACGTCTCACTGTGAAGACACTGTGAAGTAGGTGGGTCTCGAACGGGAACACCTCAATTCATTGACGAAAGCTGCAGCTGCAGAGCAAATACAGAGCTGTTGGGTTTCTGCTTGCACACATTAGTCCCTCATTGCTGCAACCACGTAGTTTTCGGAACATCAGTGGCCAGCGCAATGGCGATGCAAATGGAAGTCCAGTTTGTGCTGTAAGGTTCAATCGGCGAACCCCACGTCTTGCTAGGTTGAAGTTCGGTTGAAGGCAGCGATTCATACGAATCAAATACTTACTGTATACATCTGCATACTATCATATACTATCACTGTACCTTACCCCATTGGTATTTTTTGTGAAGTGTGACAAACCAAATTGTCATCCCGTTTCTTGAGGCTTACAACTCCCTGCAGATTGTATTTTTTTTTTTCAGTATCAAATTTGCAATATCAATAGGATTCTCCCAAGTATACAAGCATCATTATGTGGTAATCTCTCCGTGTTTGGTAGCTGAATCGTATATGTGGTAAATCGTGTTTTTTTCCATCATTAACCATCATTAAACCATCATAATATAAGCGTCATTAACCAATTGCCATCATTTTGCCATCATTTACCCTCTGTGAAATAAACATAGACCCTGAAAATCACTAATTTTTAATGGAAACTAGACTTCCAACCCCGACAACTGCCAGGGTCTATGTTAATTTACCAGAGGGTAACCATCATTAAAACGGTCCCAATGTTTGAACGTCCCAATGTCGCCAGATTTCGGCGAGATGGAGCCTTCGGAGCCGTCCTCCCCCAGCCGTTTCCTGTCGCGGCTGCGAGGCCAAGCCTGTATACGGAAGACAAGAAACATTCATATGGGTTTGTCTGAAAATAGGGTATATTCCCAACTATAGCCATTTAAAAACGGGATAATGATCAGCAAAACCATTGGGTTTAGGGGTACACTATTTTCAGACACACCCATATACACATGCATAGAGTCATAACCATAATATGATATAATATGTACATATATTTCTGTATGTGTGTAATGGAATGGAATGGAATGTAATGTTATGGCATGGTATGCATGTACACATATATATATATATATATATGCACCAGGCCCTGCCACCCCC
>Ga0126342_10010232_pt1 | contig 16778 bp, 25 predicted proteins | sample Cyp1metagenome_FD_92528 | JGI IMG/M metagenome (GOLD analysis project Ga0126342, IMG submission 92528) | Coral microbial communities from Lord Howe Island, Old Settlement Bay, Australia - Cyphastrea 1 metagenome | ecosystem: Host-associated > Invertebrates > Cnidaria > Coral ... | reverse complement strand
TTATTTACTGAATATATTATTCAAATATTGTTTTATACACTGTGTGACAAGTGACATGTGAGTATCCAGACAACATTGGCAAGATTTTTCACAATATAGTTTCTGAAATTTCAATATAGTTTCCATATAGTTTCAGCTGATATACTTATAGGTTCTGAAATTCCAAAGTGTATACGTCAGAAACTAGCTGATAAAGAGGCCATACCGGGCCCTAAATAATATATATAATATTAAAGTATATTGCCAGAGAGATCAAACCTTGGTCTTACTAAAACCATGCTGTTTCGGATGCTTATGGGTAACCATTTTTGTTGTTCCATTACATTCTTTTCAGGCCTGTACCCTCGTTCTAGGCCTGCACAAATTTTCTGTGAAGATATGCGCGTGTTTTTTCGAAGCTGCCTATGTTCTGTATGTTGGTTGTTGAAAATTGGAAGCCATCGGGTTGTTCATGTTCTCCTTGAATGTAGGTGGCTTTGGAAGGAAGCAGGAAATTGTGAACCAATTTGGAAATTTGGAACTTAAATCTGTCATGCAAGGTTTTGAGCACTCTCATCTCTCATGGTCTTTGCACATTTCGAGTTTAAACTTTTCATCTGGCATGGTATGGCGAATTATAGCAACACTCTCGAACTCGAACTTCTCATTTGCATTCTTGGCAATGGTATTTGCAGCATTTCGGAGCTGAAACCTCACATTTTGCATTGTATTTTTGCAACACTGTGGACTCTGGAACCCTTGAAGCATTTTCAATGTTTTTTGCAGCATTTTGGGCCTGGAACCTTTTATTCGGCATGGTATTTATATGCGGTGCGGCATTCTGGTGCCTTCCTTCCCCCCTTGGTTCATTCCTTCCTGCCTTCCTTCCCTCCTTCCTTCCTTCCTTGCTTGCTTCTTCCCTTTCCTCTTTTTTCCTGCCTTTCTTCACTCCTTCCTTGCTTCCTTTCTAAGGCTATGTTTTTGATCCTGATAACGTTGCTAGCCTAAAAACACTGATCCTAATCCTGAAATTTTCTTTTTGATTCGTATACCCCGCAAAAAATACCAAAATAAAAACGTCGCTCATGTGGTTCCCCCTTGCCCATCTCTTCGAGTATATCCTCTTGCATGGTTCTGCCCTTTGGGGGTCCTTTTGCAACTCAGGGCTGTGAGCCTAAGTGTTCTGTATGTGTCGCCATGCGTCATCCAGAACTCAACACATCTGATTGCTGGTTTCTTCCTGTCCCTGTTTCACCGGATAACTACGCACTTTCACCGAACACCTTCCATGCTTGAAAAACCTTCAAACATCTTCAAATTTTCCCACTTTTTCATCGTTCGCATGTTGCGTGCAGAAATTGCTGGGGCATGCTGGGGCGGCATCCAACAGGCGCCTGACATCAGCACCTTCAAGCAAGGCCCGCATCCGAGAGCCTCAGGGATGGCTGCAATATGTCCACCAGGTTGTTGTTTGCAATGGCTACTCGCAGCTGGTGTCAAAGTTTCAGAGTTTCAAAAATGACCGCGTTTAGTTTAATCAACCAAAGGAAGTTTAGACGTCTATGTTTCCCCCTTACGGGCATTCAAAGTCCACACGGCCACCACCACAACCGCCACGATCACAACCACCGGTATTACTATCACCACTATCACAACCACCACCATGATCACAACCACCACTATCACAACCACCACCACTATCATAACCACCATCATAACCACCACCACTATCACAATCACCACTTTCATTACCACCACGCTCACAACCACCACTTTCACAACCAACACTATCACAACCTGTCACAACCGCCGCTTTCTCAACAACCACTCTCACACCCAGCACTATCGCAACCACCACTATCACAACCACCGCTTTCACAACAACCACTCTCACAACCAGCACTATCACAATTTCACAACCCACCATTCTCACAACCACCACTCTCACAACCACCACTCTCACAACCACCACTGTCACAGCTACCGCTTTCACAGCAATCACTTTCACAACCAGCACTATCGCAACCACCACCTTCACAACCACCACTTTCACAACCACCGCTATCACCACCACCACTATCACAACCACCAGGTGGCCAGGCCATTTTATACAACGTTGGCTTGTGAATTTATGGCCGAAACATGTTAGTTTTCTACTTTATAGACCCCAATAATGTGGCCAGTCCAGTTTATACCAAACTATTTGGTATAGACTGGGGCCCAAAAGCATCTAGGGGGATATACACGGGGGATTGAAAAGGAATGACTTTGACTTTGCATGCTTCGGTGTGGAAACCTATTTTTGAATGGAATTTACCAATTTTGAATAATAAAAGAACAGTCTATTGAATTGCAGCCATGATGTGATGAGTAACCCTTCTGATGACTAACCCTGGGCCCATAAATGGATCGACAACTTCACATCGGGCCTTATCTCCCCACCCACCCTCCTGTGCATGGAACATCTTTTGACACAGTTGGATGAGGTTTGGCCTGTTTCTGTGCTGGCCAAACTGCTTGACATTTGCTGGCAGTTTCATGCAGCAGATCTATCATCTATCTGCTAATTGAGGCGCTTTCACCTCCTCCCTGACTGTAGTCGCGCCTTTCACGTATGCTTCACATTTCTGGCACTTCAACTTGTCCACCTGCGCTCCAGTAAGGAAGTAGAATTCTGTGGAGTGAGTTGCGAAAACCCAACCGCAACCCGTTGACCATTCTTCGATTGGGAGCTGCCAAGTGGCCTTGGCGGCCTTGGTGACCAAATGCCTTGGTCTGCTTTTCCAGCCCCTGCCTTTCGTGACCACCCACAGATCTTTGGGTTTACCAAAGGCTTTCTCCAGAGACGGTGCCTCTGCCTGTGGAGTCGCCTGATCATCGGCTTTCTTCTCACCCTCACTCACTTCCTTCTGCTGCATGAGCTTGTCCACCAGTCGCGCACTTATCTTGACTGGCAGGGGCATGGGTCTTTCCTGCAGCGCCTCCTCCGCGTACGTTTCCATCTTCCCAAGAAAGCCAGTTCTTGGATAGGAAGGCCCTTTCGAACGTAGTGCATTGCCCCACTCCTTCTGGGGCTGTGCCTGCGACTTCTTTGGCGAACGCTTGCTTCCAAGCAGAGATGACACCCTGCTTCGTCGTAGCTCTAGATCTCGCGTCCTTGAATAACCAATCATCTGAGACACCCAGGACATCGCCCGCTTTGGCCATCACCATCGCCGCCAATTTCCATGGGCAGTAGGCTTCACACGGAACCTTACCACAGCAGCTCAAAGTTCTCCGGATGCCTGCACTTTGTTGGTCACACTTTGGGGTAGGTAACCATATGGCCGCCCACTTGTCCTGGTCGTTTCTCAGATTTTCTCAGCACATCCTTTATTTTCATCCTTCTCACCCCAATCTCACGTGGCATCCAAACTGCTGCCCACATGAACATGAGGCCGGCGTCCCTCGGAGCGCCCTTCTTCCAACACTTGCCCTCCAACTTGTCCGCCGCCCAAGATTCCACTCTCACTTCCAGTGATCGCTTCAACCAAGCTTCAATCTCATGTCCTGCCTCCACATGGATTAGTTTCAGTTCGGTCCCGACTTCATGCCTGCCTCCTTCAGCGCCGCCGCCACCACACCTTCAACCGTCTCCCAGCTGAGGGACCGGCCGTGTCCTTCGCCAGCTTTAGCACCTCCGCTCTTTTGACACTCTAGCCCACCAGCTTGCTGAAGTTCGCCGATCTGGCTATGCTATTATCTCTATTGCCTTTGAGACGGATGGCGCGGGGCACGATTCGGAGGGTCCCACTGTCGAGGCTCTTGCACGCCTGCTCCCCAATCCCGAACCAAGCTGCAAATAACCGCTGGTCCCTCTGCAACCGCACTGCTTCGTCACGCCCCCGTCCTCATCAAATGTCCCTTGACGACTGTGGGATCCAACTTTCTCCTTTTTCGGTCCTGCCTCTCCACCTCCCACATGACTGGCTGCGCCCTCACCGCCATGTCGTGCAAGATGTTGGACCTGGGAACCGTTTTTGGAGCCGGTGGTGTCTTGGGGGACTGAATCCTTTTCTCCGGGGTGACCATGTGGACCTCCCGCCGTGTTCCTAACTTGCCCCGTTCTGGGGATGAGGTAGGCGATGTCCGGCTGTCCCCTACTCCACTCCGTGTCATTCCCTTCTCCATGGCTTGAGTGCCCTGAAAGTTGCAATGGGATTTGTAGCCGGGCGCCCCCGAACATGTCCAGCCCATAGCCCACGTAGGCAGGCTCCCGCCGCCCACGCCGCATAAGCAAGTCCATATCGCGGATAGTTGAAGCCACAAGAGCTCCTCGGGCTCGACGGATTCCCAAGGGGTTAGTTTCATTTTATGTTAAACGGCAGCGGCATGAACCAAGGTAAGGTGGGCAACAACACCAAACCCACGGCATGATGATCCGCATGCATTTGTGAAACTCCATACCCACCTTTCAGAAAAAGGCGGTGATGCTGTTTTCCTGCCAGCACCAATCCTTACATGCAGCTGCACACCGCACTCAATAGCGGTGCTTTTCCCCACAGCTGCGGTTCCACCCCTGGCGGAGGGAGCACCGTCTCCAGCATCCAAGCTTCGTTGAGACGCCGGACCGGCAGATCCTTCAGTCAGCCCGGGGGTGGTCCTTGCATGTCTGGCCGGGACAAAAAGTCTGCTTCTACATTCAATTCTCTCGCAAATGATGAGCTAACAGCTCGTGCATCTGGGCTCCTCCCAGGGCGATGCTGAGCTCCGCACCGATGTAGTCAACACGTCGGCGTCGAACTGCTCAGCTTCTTGCTCAAAGCCAGGGCCACGGTGGAGTACGCCTTGAGCAAAAGTTTGCAGCCTCTCAATGTAGCTCTCCAGTGCTTGACTGCCAGGAGAACTGCGAACGCTTCGAGCACCGTGACTTTCCCAGCCAATGCCACCGTGGGCGTCAGTTCGTCCTGCTCCTTGTCCACCACGGCCAGTATTGCACCTATGCCGAAAGGTGATGCATCCGTAGTCACGTAGTCACGGAATACTTTGGCAACTGCACTTGCATAGGGATTCTCCTGCAGCTCCATGCGTCTTTCTGTTGCACGAACCACTTGCAGGCTAGCTCCAGCCGCTTGACCGGCACCAATCCACGCTTGGGCCTATTGTCGCCCTGTCTCTTTGCTGCCCTGATCTTCCCACCCCTTCGACAGCTTCTCGTTCCGCGTCGGCCAAGGTGCAGTAGAAGATCGATACCGCCCAGCGTGTCCTCGGCAAGATCCCTGCAAGCCAAGACAACTTGCCGTGGTGGCTCGGAGTTCCTGCCTTAATTGTCACCATCCCCGCGCCATCCCTGCATCAGCTGCAACACCCCAATCCAAGTGAACGCCATATACCTCACTCGCCCTTCTCGTACGATAGGTTCACCCCAAAGGCTTTGGCCGTGTACAACAGCCTGGCCAGTATTGTGTTCCGCAGTTAACCTTCAGGGGGTCGTCCATGTAAGTCTGAATGTGAGCTCGCTCCTGGACCATGGCTTGCCACTGCCTCGTGGGAGCTGAGGCCAACCGGCCCATTATCAGCGGGGCCCCTTTGAAGCCGAAGCTCATGGCCTTGAAGATCACCAACTTGTCCTCCTCCAGGGACGGTGCAATGCAATGACACAATTCTTCAGGGGCCAACCGAAAGTGACAATACGCGTCACTGAGATCGTCTCCCACCGAGCTCCATGCCCCAATCTGCTCCCGCATCTTGTCCTCCATACTGTTGCCACAGCACAATTCTTGGATGTCCTTGACAACGTCTTAGACTCTGGGCAACACGATCCTTTTCGGGATCTTGGCCAACCCGTTGCCTCCCGACCTCAATAAATCAATTATGAGGCGATACTTCACCGCTCCACTCGGCTTGGCCTTGGTGACGAGAGTTTCGAGACTGAGCCCGTCTTGAACTGGCCGTGGGCACGATCTCCGCACAACCTTTGCTCACCATCCTCTGTCCAGTTCGCCTTGCGCTCCCTCACGGTCGTCGTAGATTGATGTGTAATTCTTGGCATCCAGCTGTGTCTCGAGTGATGACAGCTGGCCCTCCCCAGAGTTGTCATCAATTGGTGATTTCTGCCCCCATGCCTAGCGGTGCCCCATACCGCGCCCAGTCTGCTATGTGCTTCTCCGGGTCACGGCTGAATTTCTGCCATGCCTGCCAGAATTCAAGTTTCAACGGCGACCTGATCTGAAATTTTCCCTTGAGGTCGATCTCAGCAGCAGCGGGGGCTTTCATCACCTGGCCCAACCTGAGGCACCATTCTTCCAGGACCTGTTAATCCAGTTCGCACCGCTCGGTGCCATAGGTCCTCACTACATCCAGCGCCTGCGGCAAGTCCTTGGCAACACCATTCCACAGCCTAGCCACATCGTTGCCGGCTTCCTGGAGAATCGTCATCTTCTTGAAGGCTTTGTGGGGTTTTCTCATCCCTCCGATGTAGTTCCTCCCTCCTGGCCTTCTTTGAACCCGTTGATCCTTGCGGCAACTTGTTCCTCTGCAAGCCCCCCGCGTTTCAAGCCCTCTTGCGCCCAAGAAGCTCCACCATGTTCTTGTCGTCCACCGGCTTCCTAATGAGGGTGCGCTCTTTCGACTGCGCCCAGTCCCGCTTGGCCTGGTTCAGCTGGTCCTGGGACCAGAGCTGCTTGTGCCTCCACCACTCCAGGTCCAGCACTGTCCTGAAAGCTTTGATCGTCATTTTGGCGTGTTCACGTATTCCAGTGCCAAGTCCTGCGGAACTCGCAGGACGGCCAATGTTCTCCTTGCCGATGAGCGTCTCGTTCTTGAAATACTCTGGGCACTGACATTTTCGTTTGAATGATGCCAGTCCCATCAATCTGCCTGCAAACTTGGCTGGCACATGTATTGAAGATGGATGAAGATGGCTTCTTCGCACTCGAAGTCCTTCATGAACTTGTCCACCTTGGGAGACACCAAGCTGGTCCTTCAAGCCTATCTTCATTACCCGGCGGGTTCTCCAATGTTCCGCACCCCGGCACTCTTCTAAGCCTTTGACATTGTATCACCTCCGCTGTGATCTGAGTGCTCCTCATCGCCAACAGGGAGCCCCTGTCTGCTTCCGCCTGCTGCCTCTGACTGTTCGTGGGGAGGCCGGCTCCTCCCCGGTCAGGTCCATGCCATCTCTGTCTCTATCCAGGGCCATAACCTTCACCTTGATGCCCGCCTGGCCCGCAAGCCTCAACAGGGCATCTCCGAGCACATCTTGTTCCCCAGAGAACATGTGGAGAAAGGTGAACTCTCGCTTCGCCTTGAACTCCGCGAAGTCTTTGGCCCCTTTCAAGGCACTTGCAACCCTGGTGGGTACCCACGGTTTTCCGTCCGGCGCCGTGTCCCTGCAGTCCTCTGTCTTCACCGTGGTCTTGCGCCAGCTGGAGCTCATCTCCCTTGGCTCGTCGTCCAAGTCCTGCTCTTCTTCGAACTCTCCAGCCACGACCTCATCGGCGTCGTCGCCATAGTCCGCAAAATATTCACTGTCGCCGCTCAGCATCTCGAGCCTGGTCCCTGTGCAACCTGGACGCACTTTCATGCTGACAGCTGCACTGCTAAAGTTCAAATTATATACTTCCAACCAATTACACTACCTGCCCTGCCTAAACTCAAAGCTGCAGCTATCACAACACTTAACGGCCCCTCTGCCCCTCCTTTTTCACATCCCCCCAAGCTTCAACTGGCTGAAGACGACAAGGCTTAACCTTTCCGACAATCCATAAGGCCTGCTTTGGGCACTCCGAGTTGCGGTGTCTCGGAGAGAGGCAGAACTGGCACTTGTGCGCCCGTTTGATTTTCTGCTGGCACGCGCTCCCCGGCCCCACTGATCCACACGCACATGTGCCGCTTGCAAAGGAGAAGCACAGGGGCATGCCCGCTTGGTCCTTCGTTTTTCCTTTGCCCTTTCCTTTGTTCGACTGCGTCTTGTCCTCCGCAACCCAGAGTGCTTTCGGAGTCGATCTAACTCTTCCCTGTCTGCTCACAAACTCTGAGCTCTTGCCAACCTTATGTCACGATTGGCTTGCCGACTGCGTCCCCCATCCAAGTTCTGCTCCTTGATGTGCTCGACCACCTCCGTGCCCCCCGGCATGTGCGTCAGGGCTATCTGTTCCGCCGGGGCTATACTGGGGTACCACGAGCACCAGCAACAGCCCAGGCAGCAGCTGGATGGCGAACTTGCTCCGACCAATATTCTTCATCTGCGGCAAGGACACGAAAACATGTCGTCCATAGGTTATCAAGGATACTAATCGTGCGGCATGTTCTGGTTCTTCGAGGCGTCCACCATGAGTCTCCTCCCGATTTTGTCAAGGCATTCTGCCCGACCCTTATATTCAGCCTGGTATATCAAACCCCAACATTTGGGCCATTGCAATGCCAAGCGTTCAATGGCCTTCTCGTAAATTTGGAGTGATGCCAGGCGGGCTATGCTAAGCATAAGACATGCAGCCTTATACACCCGCCACGATGTCAACAACTGTTGCAGATTTTCGGGGCCTGGAAGCTCCCTCATGATGTAAGACCCGTCCCCCAAAGGATGGTAAACACGAAACTTTGGAGCTTTCAGGCACTCGCGACCAAATGGAATGAAGATGGGCAGGTCTGAAATAAGGTGGGCCTTTAAGCACGAACGTCTTCCTGCGGAGGGCGGCCAATTGCGCCTCTGACGGTTCCTCTTCCTCAGCTGGTGGGCTGCCCATTTTGGTGACGTATGCACTCATCCATTGATCCACCTGATCCCAGGTTGCTGGGGTCACCTCAGACTCGTCAGCCTGGTCGATCAAGCTTGACATCTTTAGCACCTTGTCCTATAATGTCACTGCGTTCCCAACTCCTTCAGCTTGTCCAGCGGGTGTCCCTGGCATCTTGCTAGATTCGTCGTGTTGGCTGCTTCCCAAGGGTCTACGTCCTTGAACTCTTCCCCTGGCAAACCTGAACTCACGTGAGCCAACTTCCTAGCTGCAATCCCACAGAAGCCTGAACTGCACCTTGAATGATCACGGACTGCGGCGATCAACCTGTGGTGTCCCGGGTCTCCCACCTGCTGCACGAAGGCCGTCCACAACCCATCAGGAACGGCAAGAAAGTCCAGGAGCCCTCGCAAGGTGGAAATCCCTGTCAAGTCTAGATCCACAGGCAAAGCGCTCGCGGCCATCCACTTCAGCACAAAGGGCAAAACAAATCCCTCTAAAATCACTTGGGAGGTGTCTTACCCATCTTGTAGCCAAAATGGCCGGTAATCCACCCCCCCATGGCTGCCAGGCCAGTGCAACACGTGAAGGCTCCCAAACTAGCTCAGTGCCATGCCAATGCAACACATGATGGCTCCCAAATAATCCCAGTGCCATACGAAAGGTGTGAAACTCCCAAACTGGCTCTGTGCAACACATGAAGGCTCCCAATCCAGCTCAGTACCATGCCAGTGCAACACATGAAGGCTCCCGAATAATCTCAATGCCATGCTAGCGCAATACATGAAAACCCCCAAACTATCTCAGTGCCATACCAATACAACACACGAAGGCTCCCGGACAAGCTCGATGTCAGGCCAGCGCGCTAAACGAAGGCTCCCAAACGAGCACACTTCACGAAGGTTCCCAACCGAGCTCAGAAACATGTAAGGCAAACTATATGAAACAGGACGAAAGGTCAAAGTTCTTAAAGCAAACAGCCTCATGGAGAAACCGAAATCAACAGTTCTGCGCGCAGGTACGTGCAGTTGATCAGACTGCATATCCCCTCCAAACATCAGTAGCTTCGTTGGCCACGGACTGATGAGTGGAGCCGTGGCCCCCTGCTCTGTTTCAAGCCAAAAATCGATTTGCACATGAATATGTTCTAGCGCCTGCATGCAGTAGCAGGATTCACACACACACACAAAAAAAAAACTCTTCCACATACAACTTTTGTACTTATCGATCCTCCACCACCTCCTTTGTCTTTGGAAAACGCTTTTTTGGGGACCTCGTTGCATTTCTTTTGCACCTCGACACTTTTACTGGACCTTACTACTTTTGGAGATGGCTGGACCTGCACACCCTCCTGCTGGACCTCATCCTTCCTCCCTGCTCCCCAAACCATACCCCCTTGGATAGATTCTCCCGTTTCTGTCCAGCCGCGTCTGCATCGAAAATTCTTCAGACAGTAGGGCGCTAGAGCTGCGCTAGCATGAAAGTGGGCAGGAAGTGCCATGTAGTGTTGTCCTCACAGCTTGAACCGACTTGGACGCTCATCCTGGGACATTGGTGAGTTCGTTGCTTTCTCAATGTCTACTCTTCACACCTCTGTGCCCCACTTGGGAGCATTCACCTGGTTTCAATATCTAAACTTCCCCCCCTTGTGCCTCTCACCAATTTCCTGCATTCATTCGCTTGGTCTCAAACACCTCTGGCCTCTTAACAACTTTTTGCATGCATCTCAACTTGGTTTCAATGTCTAAGCTTCCCCCCTTGTCTCTCAACAACTTCTTGCGCTCATCTGGTTTCAATATCTATACTTCCCCCGTCGCCTGCCCATAGCTTCTTGCGCTCATTTTGTGTTAATATCTGAGCTTCCTCCCCGGTGCCCCTCAACAACTTCCTGCACTGCATTCATCTTGCTTCAATATTCCCGGGCCCCCTGAGCAACTTCCTGCATTCGTTTGGTTATATATCTGGTTCCACCGTGGCCTCCTAAAGTCCCCCCCACCTGTGCCTCTCAACAGCTTCCCGCATTCATGCGGATTCAATATCTCAGCTTCCCCCCCTCGTCTCTCCACAGCTTCTTGCATGCACCGTCATTTGGGTTCAATATCAAAAAACTTTGCTTCTCGCCTCAGCAACTTCTTGCGTTCATCCTTGTTTCGATGTCTAGCTTCCCCCTCTCCCACCTGCCTCTCTCTCACCAATTTTCTGCGGTCACCTGGCTTCAATATCTACATGTTCCCCCGTTTCTCTCAACACCTTCTTGCATGCATCTTGTCTCAATATCTGAATTCCCCCCACCCTGTTCCGGCATTCATTTTCGGGTCCCAAAAAATCACCTTGCGTCTCTCAGCATTTTTTGGCATGTATCTTCATGGGTCTTCATTTCGTTTCAATGTCTAGGCTACACCCCTCATCTCTCAACAACTTTTTGCGCTCATCCTGTGTCAATATCGAACTTTCCCTTCCCCCTATGTGCCTCTCAATTTCCTGCATCCATTTCGCTTCATACGTAGACTGCCCCCGTTGGCCTCTCCACCACTTCTTACGTTTTTGTCGTTTCAATATCCGAATTTCCCCGGCATCAACAACTTCTTGCATGCATCTTGTCTCAATATCTAAATTCCCCCCACCCTGTGCCAGGTCCAAAAACACGTGTACGGGTTCAAAATAGAAGGCGCCAAGGTCCAAAAAACATCCAGCCCAATGTGAGCGCTTATAACAATGGAGTCAATGGAGTTCCCCCCAACCCTATGGAGGCAAGGTCCACGAAGCAGGCGCACGGGTCCAAAAAAACTGAAACCGAGCTCAGAAACAATTAATTTGGCTGTGGAAAAAATTTCCCTGGGTCCAGCACAAATACATGCAGGAAAAAAAAAAAATATCCCCACAGGGTCTAGAACACACACAGGCAAGTCCCCCACATTTTTTGTGACTCTAGGTCCCCAAAAAAAAAAGGTTAGGTCCAAAAAACATGTACAAGTCCAAAAAAAGGTGCCTGGGTCCAAAAAACATGCATCCCTTTGTCTTTCCTCCCTTCCCCGTCCCGCTTCAACTTCTGTTTCTGATTATTGGAAGAGAAGTTGACTTGTGGGGGCTATCCGGTCCTTTCATTTCGGCTTTGGCGCCCAGATCCGGTTTTAGATTTTGGCCAGGAGAAGCTTCTGTCTTGCCAATGCAATTAATATATAATTCTATTGATTCTATCGGCTTCTGCAACCTGATGCTTGCACGTAGTTCTATGGTCTTTTGCAGCTCACTGCTTGCAAATCGCATTGAAATCACTCCATCACTCTATGTTGCTGCTACGCGTGCAGTTCCATTGTCTTTTGCAACTCGGTGTTTGCAAGTCACATTGGAGTGGCTGAGTCAACGTTGCTCTGCGTTGCTGTTCCGCACGTAGTTTCATTGTCTTTTGCACCTTGCTGTTTGCAAATCGCAAACTTGCGCTGATGAGTTCTTGATGATTTTTCGCGTTTTTGGCGCGTCCATCTCCTTTAAAATTTGCCTTTAAAAAGGCGTCAAAATCGTACTTTTTGTGGCTCTGGCGCCGGGATCCGGTTTTGGAGCAAGTTTTGGGCCAGGGAAGAGCTGAGATGATCTGAGTGAGCTGAGCAAGAACATCTCATCTCATGTCTTCTCTCCTTTTCTCAGCTCTTCTCAGCTGATCACGACTGTTTTCATCTCTTCTCATGTCATCTGAGCGTTTATCATCTCTTCTCAACTCATCTGAACTCTTCTCTTTTCAGCTCTTCTCAGCTTCTCCATTTTACGCAGCTTGTCTCAACTCAGCTCTTCTCAGCTCTTCGCCGCTCTTCTCATGTCAGGTCGTCTCACATCATCCCATCCCATCTCATCTCAGCTTATCTCAGCTCTTCTCAGATTTTCTCGGCTCTTCTCAGCTCTTCGCAGTTCATGTCAGCTCATCTCATGTCTTCTCATCTCTTTTCCCCTCTGCTCACATCTTCTAAGGTCTGCTCAGCTCCTCTCACATCTTCTCAGTTGATCTCAGCTCGTCTCAGTTGATGAGATGCGGTGAAAAATGCTGAGAAGACACGAGGTGAGATGAGATGAGATGAGATGGGATGACACAGACTGCGGTGACAATGGGGTGAAATGAGCAATTTCGAAGAGAAGCTGCGATGCGATGAGATCAGATGAAATGAGAAAATATCCAACTTTGACAAGAGATGGCGCCGGAATGAAAAGTCACGAGGTTATTGCTGCGAAGCACAGAAGGCTTGCCCGCACCCAAAGGCAGATTCTTTGTTCCGCCCTATAGGCTATAAGCATTTCAATTTTGAAACTTCCGCCCCCGACTTGCCCGGGTACTACTTGTACCCTTTGTCATTTTATGTTTTCATGGGTTGGTAATCTTGATCCATACCCACAATGCCCACGCAGTCTGTGCGGCGAAGGGCCTACGCCGCGAGCAACTTCGCTTTCTTGCTGGAAGGGGTCTTGCAGGCCCATGGCTGTCATGGAAATGGAAGCCACCGCCTTGACAGTACTGCGATGCGCTGATGGCATGGAATACAATATCCAAAGCAATGGCATCAGCGAGGGCGCAATTCAAAATCATCCTTCTTCTCAGGTCCATCTGAAAATGCTAAACATGTCTCCCCTGTCACAGCCTTCAACCCTTCCCACAGCACTGCGGAGGACCTGGGCCCCAATGGCCCAGCCAAGCCCACCCGGGCCCTCCTCGTGATGATTCGTTGAGGACCGGCGACGAAGCCTGCTAATTTCTTGCGATGAGAGGATCCCACTCTTGGTAGCCTGGCAGTGCTCAGGTGATGATATAAAGTCAGCTCTCTGTTCCAATGTTATTTCTAATATTTTCTAATCTTTGGGCCAACACAACATTCTAAAGAGACAACGTTTAGGAGTAGGCTCGCAATTGTGACTCCCCAGAGTGGATTGTTTGAAGATTTGACATGCTAGATGTTTACAAGTGTTGGCAGCGTTTTCTCTGCGCAAACTTGAGGCCACACAGTGATGATTGATGCTTTTTGTATGCACATTGGTTGAATGCAATTGCCCAGGAATTTGAACGCCATTGCTATTCTAGCTCTCAAGGGATGGGGGCCTTAGGCTGTTGGAGAAAGCATCTGGAGAAACCACGTGTTCACAGCTGCACCCCTGATGAAGCAAATCCCCCATCCAGAAGCTGCACCTATGCGCAAACAAAACATATTAAGAGGGATGCCCTTAAAAATCCAAGTGTTTATTGTATTTATGTGGGTCGGGATCCTTGCATGGGATTTGTCTGAACCACAACAATCAAGCCCCCTTATCAAACCCCTACCCACCCGCATCGTGAAAATCCGAAGAACGGCTTTGGAGTAGAGAAGTTGGGTTGTTTTTTCTGGGAAATATGTTGTTTGGCGGCAAGTTTGCAGCCTCTGTGAGCGGGCTAATCGTTTCAGTTGTACGTATATACCTGGGAAAAGGAATTCAAGGTATTTGCAGCGTTGGGCGCCCAAACAGCTTTGGGATCTTTGGGTCCGTCCAAAAAAGAAGGGACACGTGAGTGCCTCTCCAAATGGGCTTTCCTCTAAACCCAACAGTTGAGGTATCCTGGTAGGGACCAGCTTGCCATTCTTTACAGCTTGAAGGATGCGAGCATAGCGCCAAGTCAAAAGGAACTGGGTCTTATGGTGGGAATGTGCAGAACCTTGCTAGCGCAAGACTTTGTTTAACTGGTTGCTGAACTGTCTTGAAGTTTGCTATCTGGACAAGTTGGCCAAAGTTTGCCAAAACAACTCAAGAACATTGAAGAGCTACGTTTGTACTGGCACGCGCTGGATGACATCTAGGGTGGCCTGGGCAGCCCGTCACATTTCTGAGTTTCTCTACCGCATCACTGCCGCAGATCTACTATGGTTCTGTGGTAGATTTTCTTCTTTTTGTCGATCTACTGTCTGACATCGCAGATTCCAGACCTGTGCTTGCCCCTTCGCACACAGACACACACACACACAAAAAAAAAAAAAAAACAGGGCTTAGCCCCTTGCTCCATTTTCACTGCCACACAAAAAATGCGTTTTCGACATCCATTATACCACACTTTCGCTTTTGACTCGGCCAAAGGGTTCCAGTCCATGATGTTTCAAATTCAAAACGACCTCCCAGTTCGACATTCCATCACATTCGGTTGGGAACGCCATGATGAAAACGGTGCAGGCTCGTCAAACCTTTCTATATGCAGTTGTGGCTGGTCTGTGGTGAGTGTTGGTGTTTGCTGTTGTTTTTCTTCAATTTATTCTTGCTCTCCCAGAAAAAAAAAATCATGGAAGCCAAATGAAGCCAAAAAACTAAGGAAGGCCACGAGAAAAAAGATTGCAAAATATAGCAAAAAAGAAATTAATTTCCGCCGAAGGAAAAGACCCTCCCAACTGAATGCCAGCTGGGGACCTTTCATAGCCCCGCCCCTCCTCGAGAATCAAAAGTGCAAAGGTGGTTGCATCTCACCAATCACCTGAATCCCTGGATTTCGTTTTTGTTCGGAAAAGCTAGAGTGCAATGATGTAAGTTTTGCAATCGAACACAATCGGAACCTAATTGGAATCAATTGGGATCCAAAATTGGAACCAAGTAATCGGAATTAAAAATAGTAGAATATACTTAGAATTAGTTTCAGATCGAAAGCTTGAAAGGTCGAAAGGTCAAGTAACTCCAATAACTGAATTGAACCGACTCATTTGACTTCCCTTCCTCGCCTCACTCTGATGGCTCCGGTGGCTGATGCTTCGGTAGGAATGAGACTGCTGGGCACCCGCCTTGGACACATTGCAAGTTTCAATTACCAGCAACGTTGCTGACATGTAGCAACGTACCAAGATGTAGCAAGACGTATCTGCTGTGACATGAGAAAAATTGGACCATGTGGCAACATGCCTCTACTGTGGACTGCCCTGCTGATGTCTTCATTTTTTGCCATCGACTGCTGACAAAGACCACATCGTTGATCAATTCCATCGGCCTCCAATCTGGCAATGTCTGCTTCATAGAAGGCCGCCAACGCCCGATGGGCTGCCCAAAACCCATCCACTTTTTCATCGGCATTCATTCCGAGGGATCTGAGGCTGACCACGCTTGCCTGACAGTGACAAAAGCATTTCCGAGGGAACGAACAAGTACAACGGAAGGATGCTACTGTCTCTACCGTCATGTCAATATGGAAATAATGGGAGAATGATGGGGCTCGCCCTCTTTGAATACTGGGAAACAATAATCGCACCAGATTAGGCAATATAAATCGATACATACGCATACATCAACAGATTCTATATGGATATACAGGATGTATACCGGTCCGTGCATATGAATGCAAAGTAGACAGAAATCCTTGAAATAAACGCATGAACAACACGCAATTCTGTATAGAGCATGTATGAATACATATATCAATGGGGTGTCGCCTCATGTTTTGCTATCTTATGTTATGTTGTGTGTGTATGCATGTATCTATCTACCTATCTACCTACCTATCTAAATATCTATGTATGCATGCATCTATGTATCTATTCATCTATGTATCTATGTGTCTTTGTGTCTTTTTATCCATGTGTCTATTTATCTGTGTATGTATGTAAGTACGTACGTACACATGTGCTCACGTATGTACCTACGCATGTACGTATGTACGTTTCTACTGATGCACGTATGTGACGTATGCTCGTCTGTACGTATGCGCGTATGCCCGTATCTACGTATGTACGTATGTATGTGTGTACGAACGTATGTACATACAGTAGGCAGGGAGGTAGGTATGTCTCTATGCTTGTATGTCCGTATGTGTGTTTGTGTGTGTCTATGTGTGTACGTGTGTGCGTGTGGTGTATGTGTGTGCGTGCAATAATAGATGTAAAACTTCTACTTATCCCCGACCCCAACTGGTTCAGGAGTAGGGGGGGTGGATCCTACATTTCTGATAATGTATGAACATAAGGGGGGGGGTTAACCAACCCCCTCACTTTTTGCCAAAAATGTATGGGAACTAGGGGGGGGTAACCCCTCAAAATGAGGCATGTATGAGTGCCAGATGCTGGAAATGTATTATTGGTAGGGGTATTGAACCTGAAAATG
>Ga0126342_10010231_pt1 | contig 16778 bp, 18 predicted proteins | sample Cyp1metagenome_FD_92528 | JGI IMG/M metagenome (GOLD analysis project Ga0126342, IMG submission 92528) | Coral microbial communities from Lord Howe Island, Old Settlement Bay, Australia - Cyphastrea 1 metagenome | ecosystem: Host-associated > Invertebrates > Cnidaria > Coral ... | reverse complement strand
TTATAAAATGCAATTCCCAAGCTGTGGGTACAAAATGCCTGGCCCATCCCCATTTTTTCATCTTAATTTAAGCCCGGAAATGCCCTTGAAACGGGGCACAAGGCCTCCCATTCTGTAGTTGAACTCCAAACGGGGATAATGACACCATCATTTATCACAATCAGCCTGACAACCTCCATCAATAAAACATACCCATGTGATATAATTACGCGATGATTTATATGCCTATATTTACGTATAAAATAAATCTTATGTTTGATTCTGCATCGGTTTATTCATTCTTTTTCAAATTGTCCCGCATCTGCATCTATTTCAAGCATGCGTCCACTTCGGTATCTGTTGGCCATCCCCACCCTGTCACCTTCTTGAGAGCCTCCGGAAAAGAGCACGCCTTGCGTGCCCCAGGATAAGTTCCTCAGCTGGTCATGGCCACAGCCGGCACAAGGCGCATCCTCTCCGCGTCCAAGGCGCTGCATCTGAAGCAGGATCCATGGGACCGTGACATAAATGGAGTAGCAAATAGCCCCCCGGATCAATACCTGCGCAGGTCAGGGTCCCGAAGCTCTGACCGGTTGGTCATCCTGAATGATCCACCAGACTGTTACAGGGGAAACAGTCAAAAAAGACACAAGGTGCTTCTATGCATCTCGAGATTCCTCAACCATCTCAACTAAACCAATTTAGTTATGGGTCAAAACCCTGGCACCCTGGTTTTCACACCGCAATAGCTGGCCTGCTGCATCGATCTGCGGAAGAGGTGGGACAAATAGTGTTCCCCTGGAAAAACCGAAGCTATGGGCTGAATTATATAGAGGAACAGAGGACCAAAGGAACAACTCAAATGGATTCAAATGGTATAAAGAAGCAATCTAAAAGTACATCACCATGCATGAAACTCATCAACAAATGAAGCAAAGGTTCCGAAAAGCCATTTTGAGGTCGGGGAAGGGATCTACTCCTCACACAATTACGGGACCGCACCATTGCTGTGTACAAAGTGCAAGTCGTATCTCATGGCTCACCAAGTCCTTTTCGAAACTCGGGTAAGGCCAACCCCGGATTGATAGATCCCTGGGCTGCTTGTTTCATTATTGTGGGGTTCAGGTTTTTAGAAGCACCTAATCCCTATTTAGAGGAGCACCTGCCGCCCAATTAATCAATCTGGTTTTCTTAATCCGGGGTTGAAATTAATTAATATGTTCTTATTATTGTTTGATTCCTTGCTGATTGTGAATATTCCCCGCGCTTTCCTTGCACATGTCACACTTTGTATCCAATTTTCTAGGATACAAAAATGATTTTAAGCATAAATTCAACCCAACAATGTGATATACAACATGCACATTTCATATAATTAGTCCCATCTCTTTTAGCTTTCACCGGTGATATTTCCACCCACCTCAGTCGCGGTAGCCACAGTTCGTTGCCAGGGCGCGGTTGGGTCGGCAGCAGCCCAGTCGTGCCAGCAAGGCCAGTACGATCCCCGCTGCCAGGGTGACGCCGGCGAAATAAATGAGACGCGACCTACGAGGACAGAGCTTGGGGATGTGTATCTTTGGTCGATCTACCGAATCTAGTGTAAACTATCCGTCTATCTTTCTATCTCTACATATGTGTATATATATATGCGTCTATCTATCTATCTATCAATCTATCTTTTTATCTATTTATCTATCTATCAATCAATCTATCTATCTCTCTTACTTATCTCATGTTTCTCTGTATATATATATATATATATATTACTTTATCTCATCTTCTCTTTTTCTACATAAAATATTTATATATACATATATATATATACATATATATATGTATTTACATATATATATATCGATCCGTAAAACTGTTTATGTATCCGTCTGCCCCGCTACCAATTTGTTTACCATCTTTCTGTGCGAATCTGAACGGGTGTGTCAATTTATATACTTTATTGGGGAGGTTACAATAATAAATATAAATATAATGAGGTTACATTATACATTAATGTTTTATACATACTGTTAATTTAATGTGTATATATATATAAAACATGTTCCAATATTTACAGTATATTGTGATATGTTGCGATTTCTTCTTGTATCATGAGCAGTTGGGAAAGCGCAATGCTTCACTTGTTGCTTCACCCAGCACTGGGAGGTGACCTCTTTTGGAAAGACTAGTGGCCACCGATCCAACAACCTCCCAAGTTTTTTCGGCCAATCTCAGGGAAAGCACTGGCTATGCTGTAGTGACTTCCAATCACGACATGCATTTCATTTGGGGATGCAACACTCCCTCCCCGCCGCATTTAGTGGGGGGTTGCCAACAAAAATAGGCATCGCCCCTCTTTGATTGGTTGCTGGCGTTGGATGGGGAACTTATCCCAGTGATGAAGAGAACTGGCTCGTTTCAACCAATCTGAAAGGTAGCCATCAGTCATTTAAGGCTTAATGCACGAGAGCACGGAAGTCTCAAACAAAGTTGAACGTTGAACTATCATCAGACTTAAAATGACATGGTACTAACCCCCAAATATCATGTTGCTTTGGTTGATAGTAAAGTTGATCATCCCATATCATCACGTAGAAACTCCTCTATTTCTACAATGACCTTGCAGCCAAGCGACTTGGACCATTGATACCTTGTGCTGGAGGAGTTTTGGAACCCAGATACCAACGGCCAACCGCCAACCCTTGCTGCGATTGGTCACTATTCCGATTCCAATCTATGGCTGCAGATGGAAGATGATGGAAGTATCAAACTTCCTGTTGACTCTTGGATACTCTTGGTGCTTTGGGGTCATGAAACTACTGAGGAAAACCCACCAGTACTTCAATATTGCAATGGAACACTCCGATGCTTTTTGCCAAATTCAAAAAACATCACGGCCATCAAATATGATCAAATATGCACAAACACAAACGTAAATAGAAAATCCCAGCTTTATGTGACATTTGGTCAAACTAATTGGCATAGTCCGAAGGCCCCGGGGCCAGCTATGGCCAGTTTTGCTAAATAGCCGCAACAAAAAATGGCCCTCGAGCCAAGTTTCTATATCTGGTTGGTGGTTTCAACCCCTCTGAAAAATATGAGTTCGTCAATGGGAAGGATGACATCCCATATATGAAATGGAAAATTTTCCAAATGTTTGAAACCACCAACCAGATAGGTTTCTTTTTGAAACTTGAAGTTGCAACCCCAGTATCTTCCAAAACCAACAACATGGCTGAACATCGCGCCGCCAGCACCCCCTACTTGTGAAGGGAACGTTCGAGCCATTGCAAGAACTTTTCAATCAACGAGTTTTACCATAGCTAGTCCATGACTCCATAATATCATATTCTATGGTGAATATTTTATGAGATGATATATGATGATATACCCTCTGGTAAACTAACATAGCTATTGAAAATGGCCATAGAAATAGTTGATTTCCCCATTAAAAATTGTGATTTTCCATTGTTTTTTGTATGTTTACCAGAGGGTAACCAACTTGAAAGGACTATCGGGTGTCTGAAAATGGGCCCCCAAATATAAGCCTGCTTCTAATGATAGGCAAATGATGATAGAGAACATCGTTTTTTTTGGGTCCTTTTCTCAGACAAACCCGGTACCCGGTGTAAAATAGTTCCATTTGACGCACAAAAATGTATTGCCATCTTGTCAAACACATTTTTTTAAACGTGTCTGTAAAAATCTAGGTTGAAAAAAGGCTGTAGCTAAGCCGACCCACAACCAGGTTAACTATATATGGTTTATTATGATTATAACTATAATATGGTAAACCAACAGTAAACCATCCCATTAAACCCATTTTGGGGTCATTTTACATCATTCTGCATTATCCCATTGCTAGGGGTATACCCAATAAACCTCAAACTTGGGGATGGTTTATGGCATTGGGCTTACCACATTAGCAACTATGGCAATGGAAATCCATCATTTATAGATGATGTTTCCATTAAGACAGCATGAACAAAAAATATTTTCCAGCATGCCATGTTTGATTACCCGAGGGTAGCTATAGGAACTATGGGTTTCTATTCCCTTCCCTCTGTTTTCGGAGCTAGAAATAACCCGACCAAGCAGCAACGCTGGGCTGTAGGGGGTGTGCACGGGATCACACCAAGCGGATCCTGAAGGTGGGGATGAACCCCCAACGATCCACATGGGGCATTGAACCGATAATTTAACCCACCAAAATATGGGTTGGGCACCAACACAGGTGTTGGTAGACCAATATACAAACTGGAATTCAAGCAGCAACTATGGTATTCAATAGATTGGTTTAAGGATAACTTTACGGGAAACCATGTTTTTTCCCACATATATATATGTATATTTAAATATATATATATATAGGTATCTTCCTATAGATGCTCCTTGAAAGCAATTTCCAATGGGTTCTAGGTCCTGCGGCCCCGCAGAGCCAAGATGCTCAAAGTGGCCGCAAGTTCGTGCTCGATACAGAGGACCAAAGGCCATACCTCACCGGTTCTCTGGGGGTCAATCCTATGTTCCATGGTGATTTTTGACATCAAGAATAGAGCTTGATTTTCCATGGGGATGAAGATTTTCCATGGGAATCTGATCGGATATAATCAATGCTAGTCCAACTTGGGAAATCTTCATGGACAATTTCACGGGGCTTCAGAAGGGATTCCATGGTGATTTAGTTCCATCACATCCAAGTGGCTGTGTTTATGAAGATCAGTGCCGGTGAAATACAGGCTGTCGCAATAATGGTCCTGAGCACAATGGCTGGCTGCTCAGGGAAAAAAACAAGCGGTGACCGCAAGTCCTAGATACTGTAATCTTAGCTATCTACAAAAAAGTATAGCTAGATATGCTGGCCATCACACTTTGTAATATGATATATAGTCATATTCGTTCATTTCTGGCAAATGGAAGAATTTATTTCAAAATGTTCCTCCCTTCCTGGCTCTAATATGCTCATGAACTCATGAGCCTACCTACCAAAATCAGGTTTACACAGAAACTGACGCAATGTGGTTGACCCAATTGTAACCAGCCAATGGTGCCAATGTTCAATACCCGGATTCCGTTGTTGTTGACACTGAGAAGGGTTTATGGCATTTGCTTTTGCCATGATGAATGATAAGCCGTATGAATCCCATGTTTTCATGGTCACCGGAGGGTCACCTTTGGCCCTTGGACATTGGCCATCTGATTTTCATCGCAATTTGAAACGTACTCCACTAGATTTCACTACATGAATCGGAAAAAAATCACAACGTTTTTTCTCAGCGAAATATGTCTTGGCGAAATCTCAGCAAATCATCGAAATTGTGGTAGAGTCATCCCAATTCTGCATCTTCGCTGGTCAAATCCAGCCCGAAATAGCTGGCCATGCTGCAGAACGAAGAAGGGAATGTCGAAAATCTGAGGGCAGCAGCCTCTGCCTCGCTCAAACTCCTGGTCTGGCCGACATCTTCCGATACCTGGCCGGAGCCGGAGTGGAGATGGTTGTGGTATTTCTTTAATGGTGATTGAACTGATAAACATGGGAAACCATGCTGGTTTAACCGACAGAAATCGGTGAATTAATGGGATTTAATCAACCAAAATGGTGCTTAAATGGGATTTAACCAACCAAAATTGTGCTTTGGTATTGAACCAGCCAAAATGGTGATTTAACCAACAAGAATTGGGATATAATGGGATATCGGAGATATAATGAGATACATGGTAGCGACATGAGACTCAATTGGAGTTAATGAAGATATACCGGGATCTATAATTAACATTAATTCACCCGCCATATCCATATGATATGTGACTGAAACTGGGTGAAAGGGGTGAAAATCCAATTTCAACCTATGTTCCGACAAACGTACCACCCTGCTACAGCCAAGCAACGAACCAAGTAATTGATGTTGTTCCTTGGCTTCACGGCCCTGTGAGGCCCGCAACACCCTGTCCTCCATGATTAGGAGTTGCTGGCCACAACCACTATAGACATTGAATACATCAAAATACCCCACAGGCATTACTTGGTTAACCAGCAGCCCCTTCAGGTCTGAAAATTCCCCAAGTATGAGTCAGTTCTGTTCAAGCTTCAAGACCGTCTTCAGATCCATGAAGCCACGATGGCAATGGCAACTTGTGGTAACAAAAATCCTTCAAGACATCATGCACCATAAAACCATCCTAAAGCCATCATAATACATCCTCAAAAAAATGTCATATAGTCATGTCACTGTCAAGTCACTATACATATAGTCATATAGTCATAAAACCACCATTGAACCAGCATAAAACCCATCATATCCCATCAAAAATTGGTCATATCTGTGTCAAATCATTACCCTCTGGTAAACAAACATAGCTATTGAACATGGCCATTTACAAGTGATGTTCCCAATTAATAGCATGGTGATTTTCCGTAGTTTTTGTATGTTTACCAGGGGGTGACCAATCCGCTTGTCCCAATGCCAATGGCTTGACCCATCCCCTTTTTTTTACGTCCAGCTGCTGCATCCGCAAGATGGTCCTTGCAACCACCTCTTTATACCTGAAGCTCCAGCGGGATCCTAGCGGTGTTGGCGGTGAAAAATTAAGCTCATCCATGAAAAAAACCTCATTGTGGGAAAATGCCATATATAAACCTACCATTTGGGGATGGTAAACATAGCCATAAGAATGGTGATTTTTTGATTTTGGGCATGGTAAACATTCTCGGGTCTACCGCATTATGATCGACCAAAGGGAGAACTGCCCTGCTGGTGCGGCTTGCAGATTCTGCCATGCCAAGATACCAGACATCCTCAGCTGAGATTTGGGTAAATGTCTGCTGGGCAACCTACCCTCGAAATTCCTGTCCCACAATTTCAATTTGGAAAACACATTTGAACCCAATCGAAGCAAACTAAAACAGGCAGGTGTGTAATATATTTTGTGTATTTTAAGTGTACCTTGTGTTTTCTTTCAAGGAAGGGTTTCAAAAGTTTCCCCAAACAATGCATCAGCAGGGCAATGAGCCCAGCTGCAAATGGGAATTCGCCACTTTGCTGGTGAACCCAGAAAATTCCCCAGCCCCAAACCGCAAAAAACTGCTAACCCTAAACCGCAAAAAACGGCCAAACTAGGCTTGGGATGAAGAGCTTCTGACAGCTTAATAATGGAAAATCGCAAAAAAACTCTGCTTAAAACCAATGGCACCCAAATCTTCACAGTCAACATTACACCAGGACTTGCCAAAAAAACTGCATTTATGATGCATATTGATAGCTGAATCTTGATATGTATTTTGCATTATTAGTTGATACAAAATGGGTGTGTCGGAAAATGGTGTTTATCCAAAAAATCCGTTTGACTCGGAAAAGGACTACAAACTTACAAATCATCATATTCCGTTGAATTTTGAGGTACCTGACAGACAAACGCCCAGCTTCCAGCGTTGTCCCTGGTGCGGCTTCCGGCTCCTTCAGCAGATGGGTCACGTAGCAGGCGGCCGTATAGGCTCCGCCAGAGACGGAGGCCAGGTGGCTAACGTCCTTCAGGATGTTCCTTGGGGCAAGTTCAACGGTTTTGACTGTGAAAAGCAACAAGAAAAGGCAGAAACTGATGCTAATGGATTTTAAGCAGCAAGACCTGGAGATTTTGGCACTGGAAAAGGATAAGCAGCAACAAAGATCAACAAGGGATTAATTGGATCACTGATAATCTTAAGTTATACTGGTTGGTGGTTGACCTACCCCTCTGAAAAATGATGGAGTTCGTCAGTTGGGATGATGAACTTCCCCCCAAAAAGATGGATTATTCGATTATTCCTATGGTTTTCCTATGGCTTTCTCATGTTTTGTCATAGAAAAGCCGGGCCTATATTGTTCCAAACCACCAACCAATCAACCAGTCATAGATCGGCTATGCCAATCCCCATCCACTCGGACCAGTCGGACCAGCGTCTCCGCAGCCAGGGACCACCTCAGTCGTCCCGTCGTCCCGATCCGAAAGCTCCATTGAAGCCACCATGATATGGGCAGCTTATGGCAGCCACAATGACTAATATACTGTTTTTATACATAAATGTACATAAATAATCATAAATATATACATATCATTATATATCTATGTTGAATTTCCATGAGTTCCCTATGTTCCTTTCGTTTTTGCCACGTAACTTCAATCCGCACTTCTCACTGCTGCAAACAAACATCCAAATCCCATTCCATTCCGTGTTTTCCAAGTGTTTTCCCATGGTTTTCCCACTTTTTCCCAGCATTTTTTTCCAGGGCGCAGTAGGCCGCAGTGGAAGGCCGCCGCGCGCACGCCGCCGCCAGAGAAGGCCACGCCGAAGGGCACGCGCTCCGTGCTGCCGGGGAAGCCCTGGCGCTTGGATCTTGTTGCTGTCAGTCATTGGGAATTACTTGGTGCTTCATCCCACTTAGATCCACTTGGTAGGTGATACCCTTGGTTTTTTCAGGATAAGTAGGCTTGATCCACTTATAACCAGGTTGATAACCTACTTACTGGGATGAGCCACCAAGTACAGTTCAATAAATGGTGGGTAAATGGGATTTAATTTGTGATTTAACCGTCTCAAACGTCATAATGGGAGTTTCATGGATTGGTGTAAGAGAAAATCTTAGCCGGAAACCCATGGTTTTTCAAATGAAATATGGAGGGGTCCGGTTTGACAGTTCCTTTAACCCAACCCAATGATTTTCCAGGGACTGTCTAAGACATCAACGCAGGGAACTCCAAAAATGTTTTTTGGGCGGCTTGAGTTGGACTGGGTTTTGAATCAGGTGGAGGTTTCCCAATCTGATGGGCGAAAAAACCTTGGGAAGGGTGGAAGGTTTGGGTGTAAATCTTTGGGGAATTCTCAAGCATTGATAAACCATGAACTGGAAATCAGGCATCAAACATAGGATAATTGTGCTTCATAGATGGGAATGTAGCGGTGAATTTCCGGATGGCGGTTCGATGCGTGTCAACCTTGGGATTTCAACCACCAAACGTTGGACGTTGGACCGAGAATCATGCACTTTCAAGGGTCCATTTCAGATATTTAGTGGCTATGGCTGGAGGGTGTGGACTAGTTGTGTATCCAACCCGATGAGAGGGGCTTGCTGGCACAATAGCGGCACTATAATGCGATATCCAAGATAAATAGCGATGTTGCCATAGCAGCCAACGTAATGTCTACAAACAGTGAACATCATGACACATGTTCATGTTACTGTTGATGGTGAATGTTTGTTGGTGAACATAATGTCTACAAACAGTGAACATCATCGAACATTACCCAACAAATGACTTCACCAACAAACATTCGCTTGGAAGGCGCTATTTGCTCCAGGCGACCGGATGGTCCTGACGCAGCTTCTCCTCGGGTGCGGGGCGAAACCGCCAAAATCATTGATTATGTGTGAATATTGTTGGTAATTGTTGATTATGGGTGATTATTGGTGATAATCAATATAAGTAATAATGATAATAACATAATGATTGTTGGTGATAATAATCAATAATTAATAATAATCACATATAATAACCAAATGGTGGGTTTATTGATTCTTGGCTTTACCGCAGCAGTCGATGCGATGTTTCTTGGCGGCCTTGAGTTCACGCCTAGGGACGAAGCGCTGATGGAGAAACTGCCGTTCGTCATCCAGGGTCGATGGTTCTTCCTCAGCGCTGATGGACTTTTGGGCAAATTGGAATCCAAATTGGAAGGTTTTACCAATAGAAATGGCGGTTTTACCATATCGAGATCCTGTCAGGTTCCGGGGCCGACCCAGGCCCAGGCCGTGTGCCTGGCAATGGTCAGCACTGTCAGCACAGCAAAGACTCCAGGACAGGTTCCACGCAGTTTTTTGGGCATTCTTGCTGCTCTCGATCAATGAATTAAAGCCAAAAAATCAATTAAGGGTGGTAGCTACCAGCAGAAATGGGGCTGAAACTCAGATGGTGGCCCCAATAACATCCATTGCATTCCCGATGCTTTTCCCAGGCATGGACGCTTCCCAGTCTGCCATGGTTGCTTACCGAATGGATCCAAATTGTTGCTTTTTGGTGTTTTGTATAAAAATAAGGCACCCCAACAAATCAAGATTTATCATCATATTTTAGATTTGCTTAAGGACCCTCCCTCCCCCCAAAAAAAGAATGTATATGGGCTTAGATTCCGGGTAGTGGGTTTCCCATCGGAGAATGAAACAAAAAATCAGCAGATCCAGGTCATTTCCCGCAGCTTTGTGGGGTATCTGCAGTACCCCCTTTCTTTGGACCAACCCAAACAACATGTTATGTTGGCTCTATCTCCCATTACATCCCCATGACTAACCAATCATTCACCCAATTATCCCCATGATTATCCCACTACTGGCATGTTTCTGCCTAAAATCGCCAGGATTCACCTAGTAACTTTGTATGCTCATTAAATTCAATTAAATTCCATTAAACAAGCCATTAAACCAACCTAGAGATATTCAAATCAGCATTTTCAGTGATCACATGTCATATCATGTCATTTATTCACCACTATTCTCCTGCCATTACTGGTACCTCCTGCCCCAGCATCTATTGGCTCTTCAGGGGTGTTGCTCTCGTGAACGGCACCTCGAAAACGAAACAGCGGCAGCAAATGTGTAACAATGGCATAGCGTACAGTTATAGAATGTATAATCCCATATAAATAACCAGTTATAACCAATAAATGGCCATAACATGCCATAACTGTATTGGATACCATAAGAACTACCCTCTAGTACTCAAGCATGGCAGGAAAACCTTGTATATATATAATTATATATATGTGTGTTTTTCGCTGGGAAACTTATCTATATATAAATGTGGATTTGAATTGTCCATTGCGATGTTTGATTACCAGAAAGGGTACCTGTGATCGGGGTGATGCCTACGATAATACTGCAGTATAGTATATACCTATATTTTTATAGGTAAAGGGTGCCGGATTATCCTCCGTGATACCTGTGAAATCTATGCAGTTGAATATATAGTTAAAGCAACCCCCTGCAGCTACGCATCTTCCGCATATGTACAACCCAAAAAGATTGCATGTGACAGCCAACCAGCTGATGATTAGTCCATCGGATGAAAGTGATCAAGTATCGGGCCAAATGATCTCCATTGGGATAGAATCAAACTGAAACCTTGGATTCCCATTGAACGAAGATCTGACTCATAAAACAACCTGTGCCCAATGATAAGGGCTCAAGAGCACCCCTGGTGGTGCTGTAAAGTACCCAAATACGAAGTGTTTCTGTGCTTTGGGACACCTTGATTCCACCCAAAAAATGCATTCTTCGGAAGTGGGACAACAATGGTTTGAGTGATTTCTACGATTCGCACCAATCACGTAGAGACTATACACATGTATATAGCCCTCTATCCTCGGCCAAACAAAACATGTACAATCCATGCCTTGGATCAGAGCTGCAGCAATCTGCAACACTTCAAAGACTATTCATCACAAATATACCGATACCTGACTTTCATCACTTTTCCCAGAACAAATAACATAGTTCTGGGTAATTCATCGCAATTCACAAGCCTAAAAAGAAGGCTTTCCTTTGAGAATTTCCTTTGCTAACTTTCATTCCAGTGAGGCCGCCGGGGAGAACAGTGAGATCTAATAATTCACCTAGCCATGGGTTGATCATGGTTGATCACTAGTCACCATTAACCATTCACCATATTCATCATTATTAACCATGAAAATATTAATGACCATTATTATCCATTATTTAACCATTATTAACCATGATTTAACCATGATTAACCACTATTTAACAATATTTAACTACTATTAATCACTATTTAACCATGATTTAACCATGATTTAACATATCAATTAACATTCAGCAGACCCCAATATCCTCCCCAAGGCACTCCATAGCTCCGAGGCCACCTGACTGGGAGCGGCCGCGCGGCTGTCGCGGCTGGCCGCGCGGCTGTCGCGGCTGGCCGCGCGGCTGTCCGTGTAGCTGGGCCGTTGCATGGCGTCGGCGCTGCCAATGCTGGCGCCAAGTTCCATGAGACCTCGGGAAACCGTGGAAAAACCTGGGAAAATATGGGGAAACTGTTTCTTTTCGAAAAAAATCTGTTCGAACAGATTTTTTTCGAAAAAAAAAAATATGGAAAAAACCTGAAAAAAAATATCTGGGTAAATACGGGAAAACTATGGGAAAATCATGAGAACATATGATGAAAAACATGGAACAACATCATGAGAAAATGGGGAACCAATGAAATCATCATGAGAACACACACACAGACACACACACACATATATATATATATACTGACCAAAAAAACAACTCAGAAGAGTCTTTGGTGGTTTGCTGATCTGCTGCTGTCTGTTTGGATGGTAAAAACATCCAATTCCCGAAAGGGGTGCCAATAATCAGGTTGTACATGGTTGTACAACATGTCTATATGTAACAGTCTTGAGGGACACAGACGCACACACACACACATAATACACCTGATGATACCTCATAGAATGTGTAGAACGGTTTCAGCCCAAAGTCATCAACCATAAATATCATCGGCACTTGTTGTTTTCGAAAGTATTCAAAAACCTAATTCAAACCTTACGGCAGCGGGCCGGACAAAGCATACGGGGCATATCACCTCCCCTTAGAGTCCAATGATTTGGACGGATCTTTCCCAAATTGTGCAAAACCACAGAGAAAAAACATGCTTTGGAATGAAACATGCAGTTTTTTTGGGTTTTTCATGTTTTCCCCCACGGTTTTTCTCCTTGATCGTTAAGAGTATCTTGGCTTGAAGGGAAAGCCCTGACCTCAAAGAATTTTCGCTGAAAAGGAGGAAGTTTGTTGTCACCTTGCTGCAGGTAATGCCCCCCCCACAAGAATCGTGTCCTACGAAACCCACATGGCAAAATGGACCATCTGCCCTTCTTTTGTTGAACAAATTCCATTGCGTTGCTAGAGAAATCAAGGGGCGCCAAGGAAAGTAATTCCTCACAGCATTCTTGCCTTATCTTCCCAAGCATGGGACCAGCGTTGCTGGCCCAACAAACCTGAACGCCCTGTTGCTAGACTAGCAGAGTGTCTTCAATACGTTGATTTTGGATGTTTGTCCTTCAGGCAAAATCATGGTCAACCTTTGGTCGTCCAGAAAAAAATGGCAATCTTTCGCTGCTTGCGCTGATTGTTCATTCTTAGCAAAGGACTGGTTTCTACCCATCCAGTTGGTTGGGGATGAAAATGATAGTAACCCCAGTTGAGCCCCCAATGATCTCCTTGGGCAATGGGTCGCCAATGTCAAGGCACGCCCGTGTCATGCAAAAGTCTTCCACCAGCGCCCGAGCCGTGCGAATTGGGCTGCGTCATATAGGAAATTATAGGAACCATTGGATAATTGACGGATACATCACGGATAATACATGTATAACTCACGGGATAACTGATGAATAATGAGAGTTAATGAATGTCAATGATAGTTCAGGATATCTAACGGTGGTTAAGGTGGCATGTATGTATGTATGTATGTATATATATATGTATATCCTTTGCATGCTTTTTCCACAATATATATATATATATATGCCATTACACTGGCATAGATGTTTGGTAAAAAAAAACGCGTTGATTGAATATCCGATCATGTTCACATGGCATCATTTTTCCTTGGTTTCTCACTCAGCATCCTTGTTTGGTTTCAAAAGTCTTTCACCATAGATTCACTCCATGTCTGATAAAAAAAACTCATGATGCTAAAACACACTAAAACTCATATTTGAAACATCCAAAAAAACATCGCTGCAGCTATGGTTCCTGGTGAAACGCACCATGTTTCAGCCATTTAAGGATCATCCCATGTCAACATGTCAACGGCGCCGTGCCTTTGCTTCAAGCGCTTGGCCTTCAAGGGCCGACAGATCTGCAGCTTCAGTGGGGGGGTAGCCGGTGGCACCCGATCGGGGCCGCCCCAGGCGCCTGCGGCAACTTCCTAAGAATGTCTATGAAGAAAAGGATGGATCATGGATATATTATATATTCTATATATATATATATAGTTGTATAGTGGTATTATCTATGAATAATTGAGAATTAATGGATACTTGATGGAATAGTTACTGAAAGTTTGAGACAGTTGATGGGATGATCATGGAGAGACACCATTGAACAATCATAGTTAATAAACAAGTATCATGGTATAATTCCTGAATAGTGCATACTTCAAGGATAGACAATGGATAGTTCATGATAGTTGATGGACAGTTAATGTGCTGATGTTGGAGAGACACCTATGAATAACAAGATTCGCTGAAAAAATATTAGCAACTAAGGGGCAGAACCATCCAACTTTCCATTAACTAAGGAAAGTAACGCATATTAAATCATCAACTGGGGTAATTCCCTAATGTTTAGTTAATGATAATTAATAATAATTAATGATAGTTAATTAGTTATTAACCAACGATTACCTAATGATAGTTAATGATCATTGAAATTTCTGACAGCGGAGACTTGACGAATTCTTCTGGAAAACAAAAAAGGCTAACAAAGACTCACCATTTTTTGAGAGGACATAACAAGGGACATACCAAAAAATATATTAATGATAATATATTGGAGAGATAATGAAGGATTGCTGACTTCAGAACCAACCAGCGATAGTCATGGTCATAAAATCATGTATATATATACGCATATCCCAGAAAGTTCCGATGACGAATTTTCGCCTAGATTAATTGTGAACTATCGCTACTATGGTGAGTAAAATCGGTCATTTGACTTTCAGGGTACGACGATGATAATGAATGTCACACTCTCTCCCCCTCCCTCTCTCTCTCTCTCCTCTCTCTCTCTCTCTCTCTCTTCTCTCTCTCTCTCTCTCTCTCTCTCTCTCTCTCTCTCCATCGCCATCAGCTCACCGTAGCATCGGCCAGGAAGCGAGATTGGATACGAACAAACAATGTTACAAAGCTTCCACGTGACCTACAGCAGCAAGACATGGGACGTGGTTCAAATCCAAGCTGATAGCTGCAAACCTGTAAAAGAAAGGAAAGGAGGCTTACTGCTTCTGTACTTCGGTCTGATTCTTAGTTACCCTTCGGTAATTCGACATAGCTGCGGAAAATGACCAATTTACAGATGAAAATGATAATGATTATATAGCTGCCTTACAATGTATATTACGTATATCATTCGAACACATGTAGATTTGCGTGTGCAAGTGTATAAAGGAGATACCTTGTGTATAGCATTTATACTTATAGTGATACTTCTGTATGTATCCGCGGCATTTGCATGTGCAAACATCCTCAAAAAATGTAAATATACGTATATCTTTCTATAGGCAAATCACACACAATCAATTATATTACACATGTGTGAGCAGCTCTGTAAGCATGTGATTAAAATGCGAGCAATCAATGAGATACGGGGGGAGCAGTACATGTTTGGCCCCAATAACCTGCGTTTGACCGTGCCTGCCCAGGGGTAAGCTTCCACCTTGTGCAGTATCCTCAGCTTTCCACGACATGGAGGGTCAAGGGATGCCTGGTCAAAACGCCACCGCACCTAGAGAAGAGGGTGATCCGCATGACTCACATCACATGGGATATGGAATGAAACAACAACTCGGGACGTGATATTATTCTTTCTGCAAAACACCTTTGTATGTTGTATGGACGGAAACAATATTGTCACATCTTTATCCAGTTCCTTCATATTTTCATTTTTGCTGTGTGTGTTTACCCTCTGGTAAACTAACATGACTGTGGAAATCACCATTTTAAATGGGAAAATCCACTATAAATGGCCATTTTCAATAGTCAATAGTTTTTTTGACATAACCAGAGGGTAACTGTTGGTCAAACGTGTCGGCATTACCGATGATTCCCCCACAAATCTTCGGGGCCCTATCACTTGTGAGAATGAAGTAGGGGAAGCTTCGGTCAACAATCTACTAGCAACACCACCGGCAACAACAACCTGGTTGGTGGTTGACCTACCCACTGAAAAATATGAGTTCGTTAGTTGGGGTTGCTATCCCCAAAATATGGAAAGTAAAACATATTCCAAAGCAGCAACAAGAAAAACAACAACAACAACAACAACAACACCAACACCAACACCAACACCAACAACACCAACACCAACAACAACAACAACAACAACCACAACCTCAACCACAACCACAACCACCACCACAACCAACCACAACCAACAACAACCAACAACAGCCAACAACAGCCAACAACAACCAACAACAACCAACAACAACCAACAACAACAACAACAACCAACAACAACAACAACAACAACAACAACCAACAACAACAACAACAACCAACAACAACAACAACAACCAACAACCAACAACCAACAACCAACAACCAACAACCAACAACCACCACCACCACCAACGACAACGACAACGACAACGACGACGAGAACGACAACGACGACGAGGACGACAACGACAACGACGACGACGACAACGACGACGACGACAACAACAACAACAAATAATAACAACAACATCAACCAACAACAACAACAAGAACAACAAGAACAACAACAAGAACAACAACAACAATAACAACAACAACAACAACAACCAACAACAACAACAACAACAACCAACAACCAACAACAACAACAACAGCAACAACAACAACCAACCACAACCAACCACAACCAACCACAACCAACAACAACCAACAACAACCAACAACAACCAACAACAACAAACAACAACCAACAACAACCAACAACAACCAACAACAACCAACAACAACCAACAACAACCAACAACAACCAACAACA
>Ga0126342_10010230_pt1 | contig 16778 bp, 11 predicted proteins | sample Cyp1metagenome_FD_92528 | JGI IMG/M metagenome (GOLD analysis project Ga0126342, IMG submission 92528) | Coral microbial communities from Lord Howe Island, Old Settlement Bay, Australia - Cyphastrea 1 metagenome | ecosystem: Host-associated > Invertebrates > Cnidaria > Coral ... | reverse complement strand
TTATAGTATATATTATATATATTATAATATATTTTATATAAAGTATATTATATATATATATATAAATTATATTATTTTATATTATATTATATTATATTGTTTTATTATATATATTTATTATATTATATTATATTATATTTACTATATATATTATATATTTTATATATATATATATATATTATGTTATATATATATATATTAAAAATTATACTATGAGATATTATATAAGATTTTTCTATTATCATTTTATCATCATTCTTATTATTCTTAGTAGTACACATACAGGAAGCGTCAGAATAAAGACGAATCGGTTGTTGAACTCCCTCCAAAGACTTGGGGGATGCACCCCCAAAACATGGCCCACAAATTGGCAATTAGCCGAGTAGTGGATTTCCCATGTTCATTTGTTGTGGTTAAATTGGTTAAATGTCCCGTTCCCCTCTGGTTGGTGGTTGAGCCACCCCTCTAAAAAATATGAGTTCGTCAGTTGGGATGATTATTCCCAATATATGGAAAGTCATAAAAATAATGTTCCAAACCACCAACCAGATAAGTTCATATGGAAGTTTCCTAAATTGAAGATACCCCTAAATCATCCAGTTTGATGGAACAATAAAATATAAAAAATGTTCCAAACCACCAACCAGCCCTATGTTTGGGACCTGGTAATGGTGCAGTTCGTGTAGACTTCGATCTTGGACCTTGTGACAGCCTCGGTCAAAGCCTTGAGAACCTGCACGGAAACTGGAGTGGCTGGGTCATGCCATCTATGGAAAGATGGGGTTACACTCACTGGTTTAGTCATCGATATACAAAGGTGACCAGCCTTTGTAACAAGTTTATCTGGCGTTGTTTTTTTTTTTCGGTCAAAAAACGCGCTTTTCAACAACCAATAACCACGAACAAGGGTCTATATGGTCTAGTATGAATTAACCATCTATTATTGGGAGATGGCTTCCATCCACATGATTTCACTCAGTTTTATATAGTTTTATGTCTCATCCACATTTATATCAAGGGGCATGGAGGTGAGCCAACATCTCATTTTGATGCAACAGGGTAGCAAGGTTTTAACCCATACCCTCTGGTAAACATACAAAAAACTCTGGAAAATCACCATTTTTTTAAGGGTATATCAACTATCTCGACTGGGCCATTTTCAATAGCTATGTTTGTTTACCAGTGGGGTACCCTCAGGAAAGGCAGAAATGATGTCTTGTTTTTGTGTTCGCTTGCAATCTTCTTATCAAGTCTCTGGATATCTGGGGATCTTTGATCAGTCATCAGGTCGCAAAAAAAATCGTAGATCATCTAAATGCTGTGTGCATTTAGATGTGTGTGTGTATCTGTGTGTCTCTACACATGTCCCCAATAATTATATAAACATAAAATGATACGTGGATATACAAGTATATATGTTATATACATGGTCCAAAATGGTCGCGATAAGACTCTCATGTGTCTCAGTTCATCTTGCACATAGTTCTGAGCAGCTATGAGTATCGTGTGGGATAGATGTATAATACTGTAATACTTCAACAATATGTCAACAACTAAAACTCTTGTTTATGTGGGCAGTCCCCTTAAACTACAGTAACTACACCATGATGTATGGTGGATTGGCCATTCATGTTGCTCTGATTCACATGTTTTTGAACCGGCAGCCATATAATCCTTCGCCAACAATATATAGTCTAAACAGTCTAAACATGTCTAAAATCTATTGGGAAGATTGGGCTTCTCCCTCCTGAAAAAAAAACGCGTTCACAATCCTACCTCCACTGGCGAAGTGCCAGCCTCAGTGGGGCCAGGCATTGGGATCGTCAACAAGCAGGGCCGGGTGAATCTGAAATAGGGTAGCCTATGCTAGCCCCAAATTCCAATGGCCTATGGGAATATCTACAGTATATGAAAATTATATGAATATATCCCCAAGATGACAGACCCAAAAATTAAAAAACCTTACAAAACTTAGATAAATCCTGCCCTCTCTCTCAATCATGCTCCGATCAAAAACTTGGATAGGATTGACCATCCAGTAAACACCCCCTGTTTGACAGTTCTCGAGTCCCAAACATTCCCCTAGACCCTGCTAAATCGGGGCTTGGAAGACTACCTTCATCCAACAAATTCTACTGTTTTCATCTGGTTGGTGGTATACCTACCCCTCTGAAAAATATGAGTCAGTTGGGATGATTATTCCCAATATATGGCAAGTCATAAAATTCCATGGTTCCAAACCACCAACCAGTCCCTTCACATGAACGGGTAAGTCACGCTCCCCCCGGAGTTGAAGAATCAAAAATTGCACTTTTTGTCAGTCAATTCATGGTTCCTAGTTGCGGGTTGGAACCATTTATAACCTCAAACGGAGATCCACATCTGGTAGTTCAAAATACATCAAACTACGCCTTGCCACTTAGCATCAATCCTCACTGCCCCCAAAATGATCACCGAGAATGGGTCAAACATTGGGCACAGTACACTCTTTTTTTTGCACCATCGTACCTCAACAAAATCCAGAAATGGATGGAAATGGGTTAGTAATAGTATCAAACATAACCACCAAGCCTCGAACCTGTCGATTTCCCCAGACTGAAGCAAGCCAAAGTGTACCTACATATCCAAGTGCTGAAAATCATCTTTCAGACCCCATTTCAATTGGTGCAACAACTACAAGCCTTACATTTCTTTGGATTTTTCCATGACTTCGCCATGATGCTCCCATGTTCCATATTTTTCTATGATTTTCCTATGCATTTCCCATGTTTTGAATCAGCTCCAGGGTCTGAGCCAAAGTTGCTGACTCTACCTGCAGCTCTTTGAGAATGGCTTCAGGATCTTCCACAAACCTGCAGCTGGGCCGAACAAAATTTCCCATGGAAGGCCAGATTTTTTTGGGGGGTTGAGGATGCGTGTAAGTACTTTTGATTCTTCAGCGCATGCGCATATATATATATATGTATATATATATGTATATATATGTGTATATATATATGTGTATATATATATATATATGTGGTTTATACACAGCATAAATGACTATGTATCTAAAGAACATATATATATATAATTGCATGCATGTGGAAGTGGCCTACAAATACTAGACATGTATGTGGTTGGTGGTTTTAACCATCTTGAAAAATATGAAAGTCAATGGGAAGGATGACATCCCATATATGAAATGGAACATAAAAGCCATGTTTGAAACCACCGACCAGGTTAATAGTATATGATAATCATTGGTGAATGATGGAAAATCATTGAGTTCATAATGGTCAATAATAATGGTTAATAATGGTTAATGATTGTTATTAATGATGGTTAATAAACCTTGAGGCAACCCTCGGCGGTTTTCCGCGCCTCTCACAGGCAGCGAGGCGATGAAACGAGGCACGCCCTCCAGCACCGCACAAACTTCCTTCAGCCTGGAGAAACTCATCAGGGATATAGTGATGTAGTGGGGATATATATATATATATACATATACATATCAATAATAATAAAGGAGTAATAATAACAATAACATATATATATATATATACATATACATGTAAATAATAATCATCATTATAGCAGTCATAATAATATATATATATATACAGTACATCAACTAGATAGAATATGGAATTTCCAAGCATATTCCAGCGTTGCAATGATCTTTTTGTTTTGTTTTCTGATTCTATCTACTCCAGCATGACTTTATAGTGGACTGTTCTCCTTGCATTTCCCTCAAACAAATCTATTCACAATATCACTGAATAGTGGGGTATGTGCTATTTAACCACCAATACAGGTGATGTTAAAACCTGCCGGATGGATTCAGCGTTCAGATTCAAGGTCAACAAACAAAAACGGTGACCTATGGTTTAGCATGCTTTGATACTGAGAGTTCTTCAGTCTACTTATACATGCCATGGATTGCCATGGTGCGATTGACATGGATGAAAGAAAAGGTCATACACTCAATATTTGCAGGTCTGTTCCATGATATTCGTCAGAACATCCAGGGTGTCATTGGTGTTTCCCCGGTGTATCTTATTATCTTCATATTTTGCATGAAGGTTACAGTACAGGGTATTCTATCCCTATCATGTTGATTCTTATTGTTATAGTCATGATCATTATTGGTGTAACTCAATTTTGTCTTCTCATGGAACTGTATTGTCATTAAAGTATTTAGAATTGGCATAGCCCATGGTGCCTATTCTCATTATGTTTTTTTTTAATACATTACTATAATCAATCCTGATTGTCATGGTGATGCTATGTATGCTAGTATTGGAACTGGTTTGTCCAGTCCTAACCAAAAGTGCATGATGTCCCCACCACGATCCCGCCTCGAAAAGTAGCACCCGTGGTGCGCCTCGCTGTGCCGAAAACAGGGCGCTCAGAAGCCCGCTGACGCCGCCGCCCACCACCAGGACCTGCTGGATGAGGTGCAACCGCTGAAGAGCCACTTAACCACCACTCAATGACCAGCCTTCACCCGGAATACCGGGTGGAAATGGATTGAAATTGGATCGAAGGTGGGTAAATCAAGATGTCAAATTGTCAAATGACACATTTCCCATGTAGCCATCATTTACTTTCAATGGTTGCAGGGTTAGAGCAACACTTTTTTTTTCCCGGATATGGCCTATCCTGAACATTCTGTGGTGACAGAATGATGGAACAAAACATGAAACTACAGTGTTGGATGGCTTTGCTTCTATTCCACCTGGGTGGTCACTGGAAGCCGCAAGAAGATCACCGCAGAGTTCTTGGGGGCTATGACCGCTACCATGATTTCACAGGTCATGGCAGTAACTCAAAGTTAGGGACATCCCACTGGCTAACGGCTCAAACAAAGAACATGTTGGTTTAGACCCAAGTATGCCCAAGTGAATACCGGAACCTTCTTATGTTTCAATTAGGCACTACCAGGTGTTGCACAGTCAAAAGCTTACAGCCACGTTTCACCTTGCTAAAACTACAAAGTGGGGCTCCCTAGGTAGCTAAGTTGGCTCACAACTCCAATGACTATGGTTTTAAAATATTTGTTTATGACAATAGTTAATTATACCCCACAGTCATTGGGGTTATAACTTGTTGTTGTTTCACTATGGTTAACTCCGATAGCTATGGGTTTATAAACTGTTTATACCTCCAATAACTATAGTTGATTATATGGTTTACATTCATGGTTTTTGGAGTTCTAATGATGTATAACGATGGTTAACTCCATTGGTTAATAACAAAACGATGGTTAACAGTGTTTAATAATACAATTGGTTTCCTAACTATGGTTAACTCCATAATACATGGATTGGTTTTTGGGAAAAATTACAGGAAACCATAGATTTTACCATTAAATATGGTGTTTTCCTGCAATGTTTCCCTTAAACCAATCCATTGAATAATCCATTCATGGGCTTTCACCAATTGATGTTTCATCACCGCATCACCGACGGACCAACAAAAAACGCTGAGATCAGGTGCCACCTGATCTGCCATCGATGTGAAGCGAAAAGATGTTGAAGCTTTACAGTACTCTGACTGGCACTTCATGGGCCTTAAATAAGACTAGAAATGCTGTAACTAGTTGGTTAATGTATTGTTAATGTTGGTTATAGATCATGAAATAAGATACAAAAAGCCAGTTTTGACAGCTTTTTGATTTATAACTGTACCGGTCGATTCTTTTAGGGAACATCTGGAAACCATGAATTAGTCCTTGGGGTTGAACACATTTGAGGCACATGAAACCACCAACCAGTTTCATCACTTCACGTCTTGAAGGAAACTTGTTGGATGGCTTGAAACTTAGGATGGCTGGGATGGCTTTTGGACACATTGTTTGATTACGGATCAAAGTGGCTGAAAGATCTTACCATCTGCTCGATTTGGGGAGAAACCAATATGCCACAGCGTGCATCTGGCTGATGTTCTGTAAACTGCACATGACTAGTTCATGCCAATGCCAGCTCGGTGTACTCCCCTCCTTTGCCCATGTTGAGCCAATGGAGCTTCCATGTGAACCTCTTGAGCCTAGCAGAATCATGACGGCCAAAGGACACGACTTTCATCTGGGATCCACAAAAAACAGCTGCCATCTGCACCATCCCCAAGTCATCACCATCTTCGGTGGGAGTTCATCAATCCCTAGGTAGCCTATCGACCCAATGTGGCACGATCTGTAGTTCAGATTCATCCTACCTAGTACCAGCCAACTTAAAGCAATTGTTAACATATATACTGTATATATATATATATGACTCAAAATGACTTCTTGGGTTTGTCCAAGAATAACGTATATCCAAAAATCTGATAATTAAACTGCATGATCTGCATGTTTCCTTCAAGTGGGGTTTATAAGTCTAGTTTCCATTAGTTTCCATCTGTGGCAGAAAAATCCTCCCTAGCCAACCAGTTTTGTCAGCTGTCCAGATGCAAACTCCACAGGCCATATAGTTATAGCCCTCAAGCCAGTTACAACTGTTTTTTCATGATGCAGTATATTATTAATTATATAACCAACTAGTTGCAGGAATTGTAATCCAATTTATCGTTTTTCCCATCCTATTCCATTCTGTTCAGGTCCATAACTGTAGGTCAAGCGAACACATATCTCTTCGAGAAGCGTTCGCTTGGACGCGCGAATCCATGACGCAAGCGTCAAGCTGGACAGCGGGTGATTTGATTCATCTTGTTTCAACGGCCAATGCGAAATTAGATAATGAAGATGCATATATGGGGGTTGCTTAAAACGGACCACAAAAACCATGGGTCTTACTAGTTTCATATTGGATGATTTGGGGGTACCCCCATGTCAAGATATTTCAAGAAACCCCCGATGGGGATGGGTCAGGCGAATCATGACCTTGACATGGCACCCAGGCCTAGCCAGCTCCGATTCCGGTGTCTGGGAGATCTGTGCTGTCCCTGTGCGATTTCTTGAGGGTTTTTGTGGGATTTTCTGTGCGTTGCAAACTTGGTCGATGGTATGTTCGATATCAAAACATATCAAAATTATTTAGAAGTAAGGGTGCGGATCAGAATTTCAGACCTGGTGGACTAATGTGGATCATAGATGTTGGTCCATGTTGACCGAGCTATACATCTATATATATATGTATACATCTATATATATATATATATTTTGTGCATCCAGGTGATTTTGGGCAAACATGTCCAGACATAGGGGGTTTCGGTTTCTGAAAAATGCTGGGCACCTTTCGGATCCCTAAACCAATGTGTTTTCCTATCAACAGCAACCGTTCCTGGATAATTGTGGTGTCCTCTGTTTCAGAAAGACCGACAAAAAACAAAACATACCTATATCCTATTGGGTCCATGCTCTTCCCAAACCGTTTATGTTCTGGGGTTATGGGTTACAAACCTACCATAAGCCCCAGTTAGCTTACTTACATACCAACTTAGCTGAGTAGGAGGGCACCACCTTGTATGAACTATCTTCCTGTTCCATTCAAATGATTAAAACATATTAAAACCATTTCCTGGCTGCTTGGCTCCGCAATGCTCAAGCAATGACGTTCAGTGCGCCAACCAATGAGCCGCACAGACTCGCTGAGACACGGGTGAAACTCGTTGCCCGGTGCCTCACTGCCATCAGTCCTGCACCTGTCGGCAGTGGCTGGGCAAAAGGACTTCTCAATTTGATGGCCTTTCGAGACTCAGTACATGTAGCCCAACAAATTACAGTTATAACTGGCCTATTTCATGATATAAACCCAACCAATTGCAGGAGTGATTCCATCACATTTAAAAGTGTTGAGGGCCATAACCGTAAATGAAGATTCTGACTGCAAATTTCCAAGCCAATCTACAAGTGACATGTCAATTTGACTTGTTATTGGAAGTATGGAGCACTTTCCACAAGTCACGCTGGGATCGAGGTGCTTTCTTCCTCCCAACTCGACCCTGCTTCCAGGACCACCGTTGGGAAAGTGTCGGCCATTGAAGATATTCAACCTAAGGGTATCAAAATTGAAGCGCAATGGAACCACTGAAAAATATTTTAGTATATAAAAAAATGAACCATTACCCTCCAGTAAATTAACATCGACCCTGCCAGATAGGGGTTGGAAGATTAGTTTTGACTCAAAAAAATGTGATTTTCAGGGTCTATGTTAATTTACCAGAGGGTAATTGGGGTACCCAATTTGACCCATACCCATATTCTCCTGCAAAATCGCCAGGCAGGTGCCCATCGATGACTGGACGTATCCGTAAGGAAACGAATGGAAACTACTTCTGCACTAGTGGGTTGATCGATTTCCCTATGGATTATCACAAAATATCCTGGTTGGTGGTTGACCTACCCCTCTGAAAAATGATGGAGTTCGTCAGTTGGGATGATGACATTCCCAACTGAATGGACAAATAAAATTCATGTTCCAAACCACCTAACCAGATCCTCACCTTTCCGGAAATGACAGTTCCCATCAGCATGGGTGCAGATGCATCTTGCAACCCTCCATATCCATTTCTCTCCCACTCAAAAGACCCTTTTGGGGAGATTTTGCGGAGATTTGGCCGGTCGTGTCAACATGTTTGTGTTGGAAATGTTGGACAGACCGTGTTCGATATACCCGAATTCGAGTGAACACAACATCTCTTACCCCATCAACAACTAGCCTATTCCACTGGCTCATCCTACTTCAAGTAGGTCACAACCCCACTTCAAGACCTGTTCTCCAATTTAGATGACCTGAAATCAGTCGTGCGTATCCCCTCTTGTTTTGATATCCAAACCCAATCCTCAATCGGAAAAAACCGCGGGTCATGGGTCAATGAGAAGCCCTGAAATTGGAAAAAAGTGACGTTCGAAATTAGTTGGTGAAGTACAACCTGCAGTCCTGCAGGTAGCCTTTTTTGCAATCTTGACTCCATTCTCCAGTGTTTTTTTGCTTAACTACCAATTGTTCATGCTTAGATTCCAATGTTTGATGGTCAAATCCCAATGTGAGGGTAAAATCCACATGCTTCATGGTTACCATCCCCAAAATTGACATAGACTCTGCCGCATAGAGTGTTGGAAGACTACATCGCACTAAAAAGTACTGTAGCGATTCTCAGGGTTCATGTTAATTGGGGGGAAGTATATTGCCGGATTCATATGTTCATTGCGTATAGTTTGTACATGGCATGGCAATGGAAAGAACCTCCATTTAGTGAGCTATAAACCTCCAATCCTCCATTTATAATGGATGCAAATTTAACTACCTAAATCCTTCAAGCACCCATAAAAGATCATAAAATGTTGTTTTACCGAAGTTTTACCCAACATTTTAATTCTTAGTATGTTTAGTCAATTTTATAGCTACTTGGAGGGTCTTTGTACTCAAATTAAATGACCAACCCTTTTTTTGAACTTAGGATCATATGGCAAGGTTAAACACAATAGGATGCAAGGTTTAAAACCTGCATGGCCCAAATCAAATATCTATGGTGGGGACCCCTAGATAGCTAGTTGACTTATTGACGATCTTTTTCTGTGGTTTATGGTAGATAGATCTACAGGTAATGGGGCTTACAATTCAAAATACATAACTGGGGGGCACCTTTCCCATCTCATCATACTATTTCGTTGATGGGTGTCTCTACCCCAATAAGCCAGGTAGTTAACTCCCTATCGCAGCCGATCAACCATCATTCATCGATTATGTATATAGTTTTATCACATCATATTCCCAAATTTCTGTTGGTTAAAACCCATAATGTCAACCGACCCTGGATTAATAAACAATGGTTTATTAATTATAGGGGCACCCTCCAAATAGTGATAGTCTGATACTTAAATGGTACCCCCCAATTAACCAACCGTTTTGGGGTTTACTAATCCAGGGTTGACATTATAAATCAACCAGGGGAAAATAACCCAATTAACGTTAACATTATTTCTCAGTCATCCTAACTAGTTTCTCTAGTTGGTTGATGGGTTTCCCATGGTTTCCCAATACCCCTGGTAAACTAACATAGCTATGGACAATAACCACCTTTAATAGGTAAATCAACTATTTTTATGGGCCATGTTCAATAGCAAACTGTTGACATAACCCGAGGGCAACTCAGATGCCGCGCCTCATCCCTTCACTTCGTAGCCCCATTCGCCAGCGGCGGTGCCCACGGCAGTGGGGGCGCCGGCGCTTGCCAGGTGCTGCGATAGCCGAAGGTGGAGCCGTGGTTGTAGAAGCCCGGTCCAGGTCTCAGATGCGCAACAGCTGTGGGGGTTGAGACGTGCAACAACCATGGAAAAAAACAACAAACATATGGTGGAGCAGTGGAGACCAAGATTTGATGTGGAGAGTGGGATATCATGGTATAATGGAATATACGTATATATATATATATATTATCTATATAAAACCTGATATTTGATGGGATATATAGAAAAAAAACTATTGTACAGTATACACGTGTATATATATAATATAATAGATATGGGTTTGACTGAAAATGCGAGCAAAAGGCAAATTCAATGGTTTTTATTCAAACGTAACTAATATAAAAATGGCATATCTTATAACATCTAAGATGACCAAATTTTCAGAACCAAATCATGGCAGTGTTCTGAGAGATTCTGGGTTCTTTAAAGGGCAAGTTGCAATTCTTGGAATCATTTGGAATAATAGTAATTAATCTGGTTGCGTCAAATGATTGCCCATCAAGACCGGCCAAGGCAAATGTCACAGAACGTTTCTATGAACAGATCATACAAGATAGCCCCCGTAAGATAGGTCAGTTGCTTTTATAGGCTAACTTTATAGGTTAACTTTCTTATTATGGTGATATGCAGCGCAGTTTGAATCAGTTTGATCGTTTGCAGGCCCAGCAATCCATCTGTGGGGCATGCTGCCACGCCATGGTGTCTTCGCAATCCACATGTTTCGACCATGTTTTTTGTCAACTGCATCTCTGGCTACCAAAAATATGAGAGTAACTCCCACGAATCCAATCATCGTCAAAATAGATAGTTATGGCAATAGTCTACAAAATTGTATCTTATATTTCTTAATAGTTGTTCGAACAAAACAAAACGAGTAACATTATAAATATAATTGTCATAGAGTCATAGAGTACAGTAATTATTAAAACAAAAAACTAGTACACTAATTAGTACACTAATTATTTCATTATAAAAAAAACTGTTAGTACACAAATTTGCCAAACCCAGGACCGAGGCTGACGGCGTAGAACTGGGGCGCCCAAACCCAGCATAGAGATGCGCGGTGAGGTCGTGTCGCCTCAGGCTGTGATACATGGCATATTGAAAAGACGGCAAACTCATGTGGATATATGTTTGATATAAATATATATATATATATTTATATATATATATATATTATATGCATATAATTATGTATATATATATTTATATAACTGATATAATATCAACGTCTATTGATCTAAGTCAACTTAAGACTTAGAGATATTTCAGATGATATAACATGAAATCAACCTCTATTAAGGCCTGATGAGCAGGGGCTATTAACGACTATGGATTATCGTTTTTGAAACCCACATTGATTGGGGGTACCATTAGGGGATTTACTATGGATGAACGATTCCAAGGAAATGTCTTTCTATCCTAATCTGACCACACACCAACTTCACATCACAAACATTATGTGAACAGGGCTGGGGAAGACCAACGTGTAGCACGTCCTTTCACTTGTACTGGTGATTGATTTTTTTCCGGATTGTAATTGACTCCAAGCAACAGTTCTTCCTAAGCAGTGCAAGCATCAAGCAACCATGCTGCTTCCACTGGCTTTGTTGTTTTCTTTCTGGTGAAGTCCCCCCATCTCTTGTTGCTTGATACTGATGTTTGTATGTGCCATGGTCATAACATGGTACCCTCTGGTAATTTAACATAGCTATGGAAAATCATCATTTTATAGCTGGGTAAATCCACTATAAATGGCCATGTTCAATAGCTATGTTAGTTTACCAGAGGGTATATGAAGTTTAGTGAGTATAGTGACCCAACCATCAACAGTGACAGGGTTTCATGATGCTTGCTACGATACCTATGAATGGGGGATGACCATCTCCGTTCATTGGCAATTCATGCAAGTGTTGATCATGGCACATACAGTAATTACATGAGTCATATGGGGGTTTCCAGAAATGGGGGTACCCCCAAATGGATGGTTTATTTCATGGAAAATCCATCTACAAATGGATGATTTAGGGGTACCCCTATTTCAGGAAACCTCCATATGGATAGGTTGGAAGTTGGAACAAAGACACGTCGGACTTTGGGGCCTGGCTTCAGATTTAAGCCACCCGACTGGGCCCATTTTGAGGTATCAAATCTTAACCTATCCCCATTCACAGAATCATCAACAAACAGGCCTGTGACCTCAGAGTTTTTGACATGTTCAACATCAACTTAGGATACATTCAGTGTGGGGTCAAAATTAGATTATCCCACAACCGGGATGTTCAAAACTCAAAAAATGGTCACACCCCAATGGTTGTTGGTAATCCCCCTAGTGATTCCCCCGCTGTCGCAGCCATCACTGGCCCGCAATGCTGATCCTCAGCGGCCCTACTTTCGTTTCCCCGCCATGGAGAATGCCAAACAATCCTCAGGGCCGGGTAGGCCTGCTGGATTCCATACATTTGGAAGTCGGATGTCATGCTGCTCTGGGTCAGGTTGATTTTGGTTGTCAATAGACTCAATAGACAACAAAATCAACATGAAAATAGACAATAAAACTTGACAATCTTGGATGAACATTGTCTAAAAATGGAGGGAACACAACTCGCAGTTTCTAAGCCACCAGTCATACGTCGGCCGAAGAGTCCAGCATGGAAATAGTTGCCCTATGTATGGTGTTGTTGCAAAGAAAAAAGGGAGGCCATGTCGTGTGCTCCTTGTAATTCTATGAAAATTGTGCCATATATGTGTGTATATATATACAGGTACAATTACATATAGATACATAATGATACATATATAAGTAATGCAATCATTACATACAATGTCATTGCATTCACGCCCCCTGACTTTTGTGATGAAACCCAAAAGAAGTGCTCTGGAAATCGATGTTTCTGTTGGAGTTGGCCGTTGGCCCTTTCTCTTCCCCGTGAAATTTCAGCAGTGAACTCCCAGACTCCCAGACCTCAGCATGTATGTGAGATCCTACTTAGATACAGTAACCTAGAATATGAATGAATATGATAGAGAAAAAAACATGGAAAACATGGTCTTGATATGTGCGCAAGAACTAGAGATCTAATAATTATCCAATATATATATATATATATACAATTATGCTGCATTATGTATAGTGATTCACTAACCTGAAATGAGGCTACATCGGGATAGTTATTGGAAATTTGCCCACTCCTAAGACATCGCAAACGTGAAGTTACAATCGAATCCATCAGACATTTCATATTGATATATCATACCCAACAAACATCTACATGTATGATAACAATAAAACTGCTAGATAATCAATAGTGTTATATATGCACATATTCAATCATATTCATTCATGTTCCTGTATATGCATATATATAATCTATCCGATGTATGTGATACATATCTAATTGGTGGTTTCAACCCCTCTGATAAAATATGACTTCGTCAGATTGGATCATCATCCCAACTATTGGGGAACAAAAAATCATTCATGTTCCAGTCACCACCAATCGATATATTTGTATTCCAATGATTAGCCACTAACCATGATTAACCATAGATTAACCATAGATTACCCATAGATTAACCATCAGATATTGACAATTTCATCCCTATTCCATGCAGCCTTCGGGATCCCTGGCGCTGCCCACAGGGTTCTGCTTCATGACGTCATAAGTCCCTGGCCTTAAGGATAGGTGGCGCCAGCCAGTGCCAGCTGGTGCCAGGTGGTGCCCCTCCGAAACGCTTAAAAGGTGGTTTAGAAGTAGAATAACTTGGGTTTATGGTAGACAGATCTATAGTTTGATGGGTTCTAAAAAACTAACTTGCAACTGGGGGTAGCACCTTGCACGATAAATAGAAGTGGGTTGGTGGATTGTGTTGGGAAAATTGAAAGACCATCGACAATTTCTCAAACTTACAGTATGCGTCCTGTACATCTTGCCTCTCAATTCTGTGATTCTTGGATCCATGCAACGACAAGTGGAGCCCCAAGTGAGCAAATCATTGTTGTGATCTGCGCAAATTGAATATGGTAAATAGAACATCAGTGAACAAACTCGGCAAGAAAGTGATAGCATCTACAGTCAAACGGACTGTAAATGAAGATTCAGGGAACCCCGGTTGCCCACGGACCTCATCTGGGAGGCCATTTTTACACATACTAAAGCCATCAGTTTTCCAAATCTGTCCCAAAAATGGGAACCCCAAACATACGTTAAACATGTTCCAGGGTGCTAGTTCGATGATATTTATGTACCTTATAGTATCTTACAATTTCAGGTGTTCCAACGTTTCCATCTATTCCTGGGACTGCCAAGAAAGACATCTTGAGAAATTTAGAACCAATCATATCTGGTTGGTGGTTTCAACCCCTCTGAAAAAAATATGAAAGTCAGTTGGGGTTACTATTCCCAAAATATGGAAAGTCATAAAATTCATGTTCCAAACCACCAACCAGATATGAATTGAAGTCCCGCCATGACCAGCGGCGCTGGAATGCCCTTGTCTTCCTTGGGATAGAAGTCCTGGCACGGCTCCCAGCGGCTTTCGGAAAGGTCTGCAGCACTTGGTAGCGGTTTACCCCAGGAATCGCAACTGGGTCACTTAACCCCACTTGACATTGCCCCTACCCTACTTCTAACTGGCTGGTTGGTGGTTTTAACCATCTTGAAAAATATGAGTTCGTCAATGGGAAGGGTGACATCCCATATATGAAATGGAAAATTAAAAAAATTGAAACCACCAACCAGCTGGGGTTATAACTTATAACCCTGACTTACAAACCAGGTGAAGCCTACCAAGTATCCCGAAATAGAGAAACACCTGCCAAACATGGATCAACAAGGGGCCTCTTATACAACTCATAAAGAATTCAACGACCTGTTCCTGGGGTAAACATACAAAAAGCAGTGGAACACCCATGGTTTCCCGTTTGGAACATGATCTACAAATGGACGGTTTTCCACATCCTATGTAAATGTTTACCCAGGCTAAATGAAATTGGGACACATCCCTCATCGAATCACATAATTTGTTATTTGTATGTGTTGTTTCAGCCTGCTTCAATAATGTGCCATCATTTGTTGCTTGTCCGATACAGTCGCAGTCAATTCCTCTGTTCTATACTTAAACGACCAAGTGATAAGGTATAGTGATTCAAATACCATTCCTACCCAGAGAACTATTTGGTTTTGTAAGACTCTGTGTTCAAACTGTCAAACGATTTTAATATCCTTCAGATTAGCAAGTAAATTTTGCCCACAGTTTTAGCCCGTGATAGTTATAAATGGTTTCGAGTGGTACATATATTCACAAATATTTATATATAATCATATAAATATATGTATAAATTATCTCTGTTAAGGGCTATAATTCATTGGATCCGGTCTTCACTCTAAGAGTCTACCACCAATCGATTCTCTCCCAGCTCGCCGGCTCCAAAAAGATGGTGTCCATTAGTTTCCATTGTATTCTGCTAAACTCACTGCCTTGGTGAAACCATGCTAAAACTCCAGGCTTAAATCATATGTTCCTTTGGTTTTCAAAGCCTGTTGCTTCGCAATGTGGATAAATTACCAGGTCAAGCCTTCAACATACGAATATGGGTCAGTTCATCCTGTGTCCCTCTTACACCAGAAGAGCTGGTTTTGGCCCGACGTTGATCCCTGCGGTGAGAGGCTTTTAGGGTTTGATTCATCCCCAATGGTCAAAACGTGACTATGTGGCTATGTGGTATGGTCATATCCGTCCCAGAGGCAGGGACATGACCATTCCCGAACTTAGAGGAAAATAAGGAAACCATGTTTTGACCGTAGCACAATATGACACAGAGAAAAAACGTGGTTTCCCAGAGTTGTTTCAAAGGGAACATCGAAACTGGATAAATCTATACAGTACTGGTTCTTCTATATACTGTATGTTCTTTTTAAGCGACCTTTTCAACCACCAATTCGAGGTCAATTAACCCCTTAAGTCTAGGGCCTAGGGTCACTTAACCACCGCCTCAAACCGGTCACTTAACCACAAAACCTGCTTCCCTTAAAACTATTGGATCTTTATATATATATATATACTAAGCTGTACCAAATGCTCGCGAGCCTTACCTTAATCCGTAATCCCGAAATCCGCCTCAGAAGCCCCAAAGAGTCGAATCCGTAATCCGAGACCTAATCCGTAATCCGGTTTAAAGCATAGATAGGACGGTGACGTTTCCAATCTGGGAAACAAGAAATCACGGCGAAAGTGCTTCGGCCGGGTTTGGCGGTGGATTTGCCAGAGCAAACCCCTTTTAAGCAGAAATCAGGCTGAAAGTGCTTAAAAGGGGTTTGGCGGTGGACTTGCCAGAGCAAACCCCTTTTAAGCAGAAATCAGGCCGAAAGTGCTTGAAAGGGGTTTGGCGGTGGACTTGCCAGAGCAAACCCCTTTTAAGCAGAAATCAGGCCGAAAGTGCTTCAAAGGGGTTTGGCGGTGGACTTGCCAGAGCAAACCTCTCTTAAGCAGAAATCAGGCCGAAAGTGCTTAAAAGGGCTTTGGCGGTGGACTTGCCAGAGCAAACCCCTCTTAAGCAGAAACCAGGCCGAAAGTGCTTAAAAGGGGTTTGGCGGTGGACTTGCCA
>Ga0126342_10010229_pt1 | contig 16778 bp, 12 predicted proteins | sample Cyp1metagenome_FD_92528 | JGI IMG/M metagenome (GOLD analysis project Ga0126342, IMG submission 92528) | Coral microbial communities from Lord Howe Island, Old Settlement Bay, Australia - Cyphastrea 1 metagenome | ecosystem: Host-associated > Invertebrates > Cnidaria > Coral ... | reverse complement strand
TGACTTTTTTGGCAATACTAAAAGTAAATAGAGCTAATTGACTTTTAGTATTGGAGAAAAATTGGAGTTGCGGAAAAATGTTTCTACTATTGACAAGATATCACTATTGGCTGGGCAACATTATGCGCATTTACATATGATATATACATACACCAGTCAATACAACGTACATTATATATATATATGTGTGTGTGTCATATACATTACATTTTTAATGAATACACAATGTGTTTGAATATATATATATATATATATACACATGTAACATGTATAACAATACAATATTATATTACATATATGGACATGATATGCTGTAGTTGATAAATGATATAAGCATACTATCTGATCATATCATACCACACTTCCTATCTATTGCTGCCTGCTCTATGCCCTCAGGCGTATACCAACATCGCCTGTGGCATGCTGGGTTTGAACGTGCTGGACCTCTTGGTCCATGCCACCTTACCGGTGTCTCGGAGGTCGAAGTTTGCAAGCTGGGAGTTGATCAATAGAACATCCTGGATTTTTATTTGAATGTTTTTTTTTTTTTGTATGGGAATATTCATGGATGATCAAGGAAATAGTCATGGAATATTGGTGTATACCCTCTGGTTATTGAACGGTTTGCTATCGAACATCACCATTTTTAGTGGGTAAGTCATCATAAATCATCGAACTAAATGGGCCAGAGGGTATGGTAATTTATACATGATGTTTCTATGCCTTCCATAAAACATCCACTTATGGTAGTTCTTAGACTATTTCCCATAGTTCCCATCAACCATTGAACCATGATGAGTATCGCAGTAGCCCGCGGTCCAGAATCCTTTCACGTCTCTGTTCACAGTAGCCACACAACAGCCAATGAAAAGAGTGGGAGCTCTGGGTTGCCTTGCAACAGTGGTTTTTGATGCTTTTTGGTTGGCTAACCAGGGGCTGGTGGCTGAGGATTACAGTAGCAGTCCTTGTGATTGTTTGGGAGTAGTGCTTCAGTTGAACAAATGTTGCAGGAATCTTGAAATGAACGCCACCCGTTGTTTTTTTTTTGCCAAAGCAACACCTACAAAACAAATCACCAAATTCCAAGAAAACCACCGTTGAACATGAATGAACACCCCATGAACGTCAACACATTAAACTCCACATGTTTCATTCGTTCAACAGATGATCTCAACAGGCCCCAATGCTCCATGGTGCTGGAATATTTACCCAACATTTAGCCCGAAAATGACCCAACATTTTGGGTAAATATTCCAGCACCATGGAGCATATGGGATATTTCAACCACGGTTCATTGGATTATCATCCCATTGGATAGTTCATTTCCATATTATGATGACCATCATGATTCATCATATCCAATCACCACTATTCTTCCATATTTATCCCATTAATTATCCAATCTAATTACCATTACGATCATAATTATCCCATGATAATCCATTATAATCCCATACACTCACGAATATGGACTATGATCGTCCCATATTAGTGGAAACTTAAACCAGTGGGACAATAATAGTCCAAAATGGATAATAATCCCATGAATGGTTCCCCTTATGGACCCATACTGGGATTTTAATATTATGGAATAATAATGGGTCATCATATGAACCAATAGTTTCATTATTGTTTCCATAATAGTTCCATAATAGTCCATATTAGTAGGGCATTATAGATTATTGTCCCATGTTAGTGCATGTCCCATACTGTATCATGGAATCGCATGGACTATGTTGGAATCCCATATCATGTCCCTTAATATTATGGGATTTTAATGGGAAACAATAGTAGAATAGTTTCATGATAGTTCCAGAATAGTCTACAATGTATATATATATATATGTACATTAGTAGATAACCATGTCGCTTTAGTGGAAACATAATCCATGGGTAATCATCCCATGAATGGTTCCCCTGACCCATTAAGCGAATGGGAAGTCAGTGGAGTGTACAATAATAATCCCAGTCTTATAAGCCCATTATAATCCTTATTCTCCCGTCATAATTATTCCACAACAATTATCACAAGTTTTAGGATTGGGAGGCAAACATAGTATGGACCTTCTTGATCATATCATACCATACTTGATATATGATAATCCATATTAGTGGTGAACCATGTCCCTTCAATCAATCCTTTCAAGGCACTTACCACCTTTCTGCTGATCGGCACTGAAGCCCTGACCTTTCTGCTCTCCAGCATCCTGGTGCCCAACACACGCCCTGCGAATGGAAAGGTTTTAAAACGAAAATAGGTGGATTATATGAGTTATATATATATACATATTTATATTTATTTGTGTATGAGTTATATGACTTCAGTTTCATTTTTGTTTGATGTGATTTGTGAATATGTATATATATATATATAGATAGAGATGTGATTTGTTGGTTGGCCCATGTTTTGTGAGATGATGGACCAATTAGATTCATATGTTCACGATTGATTCAAAGCACCCGTAGGTCATTCAGTACCATAGAAGGGTACAATCTTGTTGCAACCCACTTCCATACTTCCGGGAAACTCCAAGTACAGTACGCGGGAAATGAACAGGTAGTAAAAGCATGTTCTGGGTTCCGCTCATTTTTTGTCAGCGGTCTACTGTATATGACAGAACCTCTTGGAAGGTTGGGAGTATCTCAACAAATCAATAACATGGCGAGATTCCAATAGCAAATTGTACCCAGAGTTATGGCATTCTTTGGTATATCAATTCATTCTTAATCACTTCCGACTGGGATATATTTTTGTTATGTTTGTCAGAAAATTTAGGTAACCCCTCTTTTTAGTGCCAGTTTTTAAGACCTCATGTCGCCAAAAGCTGAAATTACCCTCTGGTAAACTAACAGTTTGCTATTGAAAATGGCCATAGAAATAGTGGATTTTCCCATTAAACATGGTGATTTTCCATAGTTATGTAAACGTTTACCAGAGGCTATCTATTGGGGGAATCATGGTCCATAGGCCATCTCCGTTTCTCAGCTGTGGGAGGTTCCCTTCTTCCTCTTCCATAGCTGGCTGGTCATCCGAAACATGCCAGGGGGCCTGGTGCCGATGCATCGATATGTTTTTTTTTATAGGTTTCATAGTGATCATGCCTTGCCAAGGTATACGCAGATCTTCACCCAGGTTTTGCTGTTTGTATCTCATGCATTTAAGGCCTTTTCATGTTGTTTTTGTTTAACCTTAATCATGTTTGGGGTTCTATCATAAATTTGAGATTGTAACAGATGGTGAATCAATGGGTTTCACTTCCTCATGATGGTCGCCATGGTAAACAGGCCAGTGAATCACTGGTAGTTTGAGCATTGGTTGACCAACCAGAATCCTTCCAAAGGGTAACATGGAATCCCGATAAAGAGCTTTGAAATAATATTAACCCATATTAACCCTGGAAGATATGTCTCTCGCTCATGCTAAATTGACCAGTTGATCGGTGAAACAGTTTACTTTTCCCAACCTCAGGTGGATCATGAGGGTTTTCCACGCCTGTGGATTATGGATGGTTAAACAAAGAATCAGATAAGCCCATGCAACACCATTATTTATGTCCCTTGCGATCTCTATGTTTGTTGGGTTTACCTTTCAGCAACTTCCAGGATTTGATATGTTTTCTGATTCCAATTACATTCCCATGGGAGGTGCTTTTGTATATCCCCATGTCAGATATGTTGTGTTTCAATTCTGGCAACTTCTTTTTTGTTTCCACATTTTAGCACTGCTGAAAAACAGCCATCATGTGTTGGCCATGATTCCGATAGAAAGAGACACGACTCTTTAGAAGGTACGGCTAACCCCCTAAATCATACCCTGTTTAAGGTGGTTTGGAACATGAATTTTATGACTTTCCATATATTGGGAATGTCATCATCCCAACTGACTTTCAGGTTTTTCAGGGGGCTTGAAACCACCAACCAGTACCCCAGATACTCCCTCAGCAGTACGTACTTGGATCCATCATGAAAAATTCCCATCATGGTATCTCTTGGCGGCCTGGAGTTAGCTTCTGCCCTAATATGAAAGATACTCCCCAAGCGAATCTCTGGTTTAGTATTGGATTCATGTTCGGCGCATATGGGGGGGATATGTCATGTTCTCATGTTATATTGATATAGTGGCTCTGTATCCCCATTTCAGCATGATGAAACCATCTTAAAAGTCCAGCCTTTGATTGTTAAATCACCCTGAATTCAACACAGTTTTAAATAATCATACTTTGTTAAATCCCCGTATCATTTAAAAATGTATGATCCAACAATGTATGAGTAAATCATTCAGTATAATTCTCAGCCTATCATGTTAATGTTAACCATCTCAAAACCCATGGATTGTTAAATCCCCCTATCAGCCACCACCACCAGGACCACCATAGAGTTCTGCGCCTCCTTTGCGAGGGGACCTGATGAGAAGTGCCTTGGCGTTTCGATACGAGGATCATCATAGTTTACCCTTTGGTACATGTTTACATAGCGATGGAAAATGGTCCATTTATAGTGGATTTACCATGATTTACCTATTAAAACTGGTGATTTTTCCATAGTTATGTTTGGTGATAGTTGATTTACCTATTGAAAAGGCTGATGCATACACATTGTAGATCATTGTAGCACTATGTGACGAAAAGTAGCACTCACGTAACTAATGTAATATGATGTAATATGATGTACTATGTATATAGCATCACTTATTATATCTGCACACATGGATACGATTGAAACACAAGGATGGTCTCGCACTGACTTACCATTTAGATAGCAAGACGGGCCCATGGCGAAGAGTGGCCACATCATGTTTTTGCCAATAGGATGTGTGCACATGAAACCTGTCTATGTATGTCTATGATGCATATATCTGTATATAAATGTATATAATAAATTAATAGTTATGCATCTACTGTACATGGCAATAGATTGTATGGCATGACATGACATGACGTATGTGCATAAACACTTGCAGTATAGTCACTCATACATACAACAAAATAAAACACAACTATTTAGGCCCTGAGTTTGAGATAGAATCATATAATAATGTTGTTTTCATTGGTCAACATGCGCTTCGCATGCAGATTCTTCCCTGCCTCTGTAGTATGGTGGCGCTATGTTGAAATCGTGAACATTTGGAGTTCATACCCTGCAAGGACCCCACCATTTGTTTGGTTTATGACCCCATCCAACCATAGGACCGTAGGTATCACCATCCATCACTTGGCGTCATGAACCAACACCAATCCGGACCTATGGAGGTCCTTCCGCTCGAAAGTAAGGCCTTATGACAATCCCTATGACGTGGGCATCTATCGAAATGTCTGTGCCGTTCTGGGCAGCTCACCATTGGTGTGGTGCCACACTCAGATGAACTCCAGATGAAGGTTAGAAATGTTAGCACCTGGGTAACCTAGGCTATCAAATGGTTGATAATTATAGATTATAGTCTGTTTATTCCATGAACATGTGGGAATATAGTTGATACAGTTGAAAAAATAGTGGACTATACGAAATATACCCAGTTGGGGAATATCACAATCGATAAGGGGAATCCCGGATTCAACCAGTATAAAGAGACCGGATTTGGATTTCATGTGGTCGAATTGTTACTTGTTGTAATTTTTTTCAGCCTTCAGACCGGAAGATATCGGTATCTAAATGAGGAGCTCATGTTTTTTTGGCGGGTCAAAAAGACCGGCCAGGCGATTGGAGATGTTTTAGGCCACATTCATAAAGGTGATGGTAAGTAGTCCCATTCTATGAGACCTTTGATTGCTGCCACAGATTTGCATCCTTCAGGGAACGTAAGGTGAACAAAGATGCACGTTTCATGTTACATCGCAATTGTTGGTAGTGGTTTTGTACACATGTCACCTACTCCTTGAACATATTTTAAACAACAATGACCAACATCTTGTAAACACCGAGATTTTGCAGCTGCAACCATAGCCACACTCCAAAAAAAATGTCACAACTTGTCACAACATTTGATATGTGTGTTGAAATAAGAATGAATAGGTTTTTCCCATTTCCCATGCTTTCCTGGGTTTGCTGGTCGTTGATCCCAAGGTGGGCCCCTGTTGGTGGTCCTGTTGGCGATGGCATCAGCTTCCCTCGAAAAGGCCCCACAGCGCATCCGCTTTCATAGGATGTTCAATGGCCATTTCAAGAACCGATTGATTGCAGGTACCTACCATATGTAAGGCCTATTTCTTAGGCCTAGGTAAGGGAATATCCCCACAAAACATGGTCTTATATGGTGCAGTACCTCCATTTTAGGATCCTAAAATTCCCATTGATCATAGGATTGTTTTGGATGATTTTGGGATTCTAACATGATTGAATCATGTTGAATCAGCCAACGATCATCTAAAAGAAAAGTCCTGTAGATGTCCTAAGTGATGGTTTTGTGCTTCGCCCTTTTTTTGGAAACCACCACACGAGGAACACAGTTTGGTGGAATGGTAGCAATGCCCGTGACCAAACAAGGAGTAAAACCCGGCACAGATGGAGTGTGAATCGAGGAATTGGTTGGAAAAGAGATATGGGTTTTAGTCTTGTGATCCAATCTATGAGACCCTAAAACCCACAGGGCACCACTCAAAAAGATGGAGTTGGAAAAGAAGTTTCCTATTGGAAATGGCTACTTTGCCAATCCTTGTCAATGTTTTTTGGGGGGTTCGATTTCCAGGCCATGTCACCAGATGCCCTGTTTTTTCGTATGCGTTTTCCTTGGGTATCACCCAGACACGAGTGCGTTTTACAATTACAGAGGCCAAGAACCATAATTAGCATCATTATGCATAATTGACTTGGCAGCTAACGTTATACTTTCAATATCTTATATAAAAAACGCCTAGGTATCTCCGAACATGCATCATGAGTCATGATAGTCATGAGTCAAAACATTTCTCACATCTGCGGGAGCTCATCCGCTCATCGCCGAATCTCAGCGGGCAGGAATTCCAGAGCATTATGTTCTCTCAGATGAGGACTGGGGCAGCTGAGCAGCTTCATCTCCGTTTCGGAGGTGATTGGAACCGATTGGAACCGCTTGGAACCCCCAAAATATAGCAGTTTTCATGGGAGATTCCTATAGAGATCCAGAGCGACAGCATTGTTTCGCATCCAAAACTGCTGCGCAGTACGTGGCCCCCAGGACCCAGAAGCAGCGCATCCGGCATCAGAGGAAGGCCCAGTGGTGGAGGGTGAAGCTCCCCGCAATGGAATTGCACCTTGCACAGTCGATCTGAAACTGGTCCATAGTCATGATGGGTTTCAGGTCCGCATGCTGATTTGTTGGGGGTCCTGAGTTTTCATAATTTTGAAAGGGATCAAGATCAACATCCCTCCTCCTCATTGATGGTTGATTGTGCAGTTGGTGAATGTGGTAATTCTATAGATGAGTAAAGATTCTATAGATGTAATTTGGCATTAGGCAGGAGAGGTAAGATTCCAAACTCATCCTGGCCGCTCTGTTTGATGCGATGCAGGTAGTGACGCTGACAGTGTGGAGGTCAAGCAGGACTGGGATTGGAGCACTGCATGATGAACATCAGGTTCAAAACAACCGTTGGACGCATGCTGCAACGGAGCGACCCACCGAACTTCGCACATACAAGCTCATTGATGTTAGCGGTTAGCGGTTTCTCATGTTTTCTCAATCAACTGGTTTAGCTATGTTTAGCTTCTGCATGGTAAAGAATGTTCTGCAATTAAAATCAAGCAAGTTTTCTTGGGAAACCCCACCTATCCCTATGATCCTATGGGTGTAAGATTGCACCACCACTCCCACAGGAAAGTATGTGCAACTTCTTTGTAGACATCTCAGGGGATGAGCAGGTTGATGGCCTTGGCGCTCGTTGGTCGCCAGCAAATGACGGAAGGCCATTGCATTTCAATCCCAAAATACCAATAATATTTATGATAACATATACACATATATGGATATGGGGGATATTATATGGGATTATACATTCCATAACTGCCATGACTTGGGTTATTTCACTGACTTATAACTGGTAAAGGGCCAGAACTTTCTGTGGTGGTCTGTTTCCAAAAATCTGGAACCATGTTTGGGAACATCTGAAAACGTTGATGAATAATTGTCTGCAACATAGTAACTAGAAAGTAAAGATATGACGCCTAGTCTTGGGTTGAACATGGACTCTGAAAATGCAAGTTTATGTTTTGTTGTCAACCATCCATTTGAGATGTTCCCAAAATGAATAGTATGTTATGTGAGATGCATGGGTTTTTCAGAACATAGGAGTACCCTCTTTCACCATTCTCAGCATGACAAAGGACTAATGCATGTTTTTTTTGTTTTTGTATGCTTTGAGAGTACCATCTTACCATATATCACATATATATATATATGTACATACATGACATGTATACATATGACATGTATATATATATATATATATAGACATATAGACATGTTTGGGATGAGTCAAAAACTGCTTTGGGAGTTGAAGAATTTCCAGCTTCCAGGTGACTCATATCTCAACCGGACCAGCATTTTGGCTCCAGCCGCACCGGTCGCACGGTTAGTGTCACGAGGTGGCGCACGGAGGGAAAGTCAATGCTGTCAGGAATTCCCAAGAATGGAGAATAGCATGTCATAAAAACATATATATATATATATGCATAAGTAACCAACTGTACATGGAGTCTGCATCCTATTCTTGACATGGATGCTTGAGCAGTGATTCTGCATTGGGTATTTCATCCTGACGAAGTAAACCAACATGTGCTGAATTGAAACTATCTGATATATACCCTGGGATAAGATAACATAGATGTGAAAAATCAAGGATTTCCCTAGTAACATGACTTACAAATGGTGGGGAAACCCGCATCTACGTTGGTTTACTGGAGGCTACTTCCATTTCATGTCTCATCTTTCAGTACATTTCTGCTCAATAGGAACACCCTCCGGTAAACTAACATAGCTATAGAAAATCACAATTGTTAATAGGTAAGTCAACTATTTCTATGTGCCATTTTCAATAGCAAGCTGTTGAATTACCAAAGGGTATACCAATATATACCAGAATATAGCATATTTCCCCAAACAGTGTGACCACACGGGGTTCTTACGGAAACAGTTAAGGGCTGGTGTTCAATCAAGGTGGTATCGGAAGCGTTTGACATTTTCCCTGTAAATTTCCGCACAAAATGTTTCTTGTGACATGTCCATGTGCATTTCGATTGCGCAGGCTCGCACACAATGCTGTCTGCGGGATCACTGTCCGGCATTTTCCCTGTCAATTTCCACAGAAAATAGCTCTTGTGAAATGTCTATGTGCGTTTCGCTTGCGCAGGGTCGCACGAAATGGTTGTCGTGGCACCTTTGTCCTGCATTTTCCCGTCTATACTGGCTCTTCTGACATGTCCTTGTGTCTTTCGACTGCCAAGAGCCCTGTTTTAGGGAGCTTGCACAGAGATGTTGCCAAGAAACCTCTGATTGGAGATCTTGGTGGAGATCTTTCCAAGAGACCTCTTGAAGAGATCTGTGCAGAGAGAGCTCTTATAGAGATCTTGTACAGAGATCTTGCCAGGAGACCTCTGTGGCAGATCTTGTACAGAGACCTGGTGAATAGAGCACAGATCTTGCTCAAAGATCTTCTCTATATAGAGAGCTCGACTAGATTTCTTACTTTGAGATCCCTCACAGAGATCATTTGTGGAGATCTCTTAAAGACACCTTGTACGGATAGCCTTACACAGGGATCTTGTACAGCAGCTTGTCTAGAGAGCTTGAATAGAGATCTGACTTTGAGATGCCCCACCGAGATCTTTGGTGGAGATCTCTTATAGACACCTTGTACAGATAGCCCTACACAGGGATCTGGAACAGCAGCTTCTACACAGAACCTGTCCAGGAGATTTAGTGCACAATCGTCTACATAGCTGTTCACAAAGGGCACTTGCATTATCATCGTCATCCTCACCATCATCATCCTCACCATCATCGTCATCATCATCATCACCCTCATCCCCATCATCATCAAAATGACCATCGCCATCAACATCATCATCAACATTAAAATGCATTATCCTTTTACTCCCCCCGCTCGGTTTGGGGTTTCTTGCCGGGATATTTTTTTTCAAATATAGCATGCATATTTCTACCAGACCACACATTTCTACGGTGTTCACCTCGCAGGCCTTCGTCATGTCCCGCCAGGAGCGGGTGGGATGCCGGCAGGATCGTCACAGCCATGTTATATATTTTTTTCATTGCTATTTCAGCCCTATACCAACTATAAATGGTTATTTTATGTTATTTCTGCGGGATTATACATGAACTACTAAGTGGCCTTAGTTATAACTGAATTAGAAATGGTATTTCGGGCCATATCTCGAAGACTTGGAAAAATGTCGGCTTTGCATTTGAAAATGATGGCAAATCACCTCTGGTTGCAACATGTTGTAGCGGATTTGACCATAATTTTCCTCAAATGGCCCATAAATTGGGATATATACCTTATACATGCCCTATGTTTGGACAATCCCACAGTTATGACCTGAAATACCAGTTATAAGTCAGTGAAATAACCCCATTTATGGAATGTATAATCCTATTTGTATCCATTTGTAATTGGTAAAAGGGCTTTGACTGAAAGACTGCAGGTACTAATTGGAGCAGATAATCCCTCAGTGCATCGCAGGTGCGTCGAGCAGGGTTGCTTGGAGTGACCCTGTTAGCTGCGTCGCGATGCTCCTCGGCGATGCTGTTGGCGGTTCCTGTACTGAAGATAGCTGGACCATATATACAATGATGATAACATTATATGAATATTTACATACTTGTAATATCATAGAACTTTATGACATTATATAAATAGAATTACACGTACTTATGTTTTTAAAAAAATAACATATATATATAGTAAATACAACTCCACCTACTAGTGTGATGTCTTGAAACTCAGACGTCGCACCTTCCCCTGTTTTGGGACATCACCGCAGAGTTGCAAGGGTGCTTCAAACATGTGATGATAGATGTATTTAAGTATTGTGTATGAGTCAATTCGTGGGATGTGTTTCAATTGTGGAGTTTAAAAAAAAAAATAGCAAACAAAAACCATGAATTGATTGGAAGGTTGTTTCAGAATTGGTTGTTTTAAGGATGCACATGAATGCGTTTCCAGATGTCATGGGGTGATCCACATCCCGACATCCACATTGTTGCCGTTTCATCACCAAGTCGTCCAAGCACCAGAAATGACTAGGGATGGCCAGGTCACTTCAAAATAGCTATTAGTAATTATGGATGCTCATCCCCCCTAATACGGAAAAGTATAAAACATACTAGTAGGTTTTAATCATATTTAACCCATCCCAAATTCTTGTTTCTGGTGTTTTCGCCATTAATTATCTACCCCTTTGGCTGATCAATGATCAAGATCAGACATCATTGTTACAGAATGTTTTAGAGAAATCAGACCAAATATAATGTTGTTTACTCAATCCCATAGATTATATATACATTAGAACAATATCACTATCAACTATAGTATAAATATTGTTCATTATATATATCCCATAGATATATCATATATCCCATATATCCCATAAATCGATATATTGACATTGATATACCCCTTGCGGGAGAAATCGCCGAGGTTTCGTTTCTCCCTTACATCGAGCGGCCCCTGGGCGACGGGACGTGGCCAGGAGATACAAGGCCGGACGAAAAAACCTGACGCGGGGGGTGGGATGGGTATGATTCTATGGCATATCTATGGTTTAACCATAGGAAAATGGTGGTTTAATGGGATTTAATGGGATTTAATGGGATATACCCTCTGGTAAACCAACATAACGAACTGGAACATTTCCCATTTATAGATGGTTTACCTATTAAGAATGGTGATTTTCTATAGCTATGTTAAATTACCAGAGGGTATATCTATAATGTTCTTATATCCATGGGGTTTATAGACTATAGTTTATGGTAGATATATCTACGGGATTCTACGGGGTTTATAAACCAACAAACATAACTGGGGGGCACCATCCAGTTTTGTCAATTGGAATATGTTTAATGTGGGTAAATCAATGTCATAAACTAACTACCCATGGCTGGGAATGGTAACCATACCACCTATAAAAATGGTGATTTGGGGGATGGTTTATTATTGTTTTACCCACATTAGACCCCACCAATGATTTTGTGTTCTTTCGGTGTATTGGGGTATATTGAGGTATATTTGATGTACTCAAATAGTGTTGCAAAGGGCTAAACATTAACATAAAGTACAGAAGAATAAGGCAATCATCTCGCACGAGTAAAGAGGGCATTCAGTTTGGGGGACCAATGCACACGGCTTGAATCGTTCCTAAGAGTTATCAAAAATTCAATACATCTGGAAGACCTGGTTTTTATCACCAATACTTATCTCGTTGGTGGTTTGGATGTTTGGTACATGGTGTTTCTTTTTCCATATAGTTATTGGGAATGTCATCATCCCAACTGACGAACTCATATTTTTTTAGAGGGGTAGGTCAACCACCAACCAGTTATAATTTGCCCAGAACTATCATATGTTTTTCCATCTCTGACTGCTACTTGGGTGGTCCAAATTGTCATTATTCAACATTCATCTCTGCTTATGTGATTGCCTCAGGATCCATAGCCTCACCCTTCCGGCGCCAGCAGGTCACCCTGGAGACACCTAGTGGACTTCGGGAATTTGAATGTCCTCCAGACGTGGCTTGGCGCTAGTGATGCCCTTGGGAGGCGATGAGGATAACCCTAATTCCAATGGATTACCATCTCTGTTGAAGCAACATTTTTGGGGGATTATATCCAATTTTCAGACAAACGCACTGGCTGTTGAGGGTTTTTTGTTGTGTTTTGAACCACACTGGATGCTCCTTCTACATGGCTTTTTCACGGTGCGATTTTTTAAAGACCATGGATTCATGGGTAAGTTGGCGAATCGCAAGGATGCAATAGTATGGATGTGCCCAAACAGGATATATACACCCAATTTATGGCCATCAAATGCCATCACATAATAAGGAGATTGATTTTTGAAACCATCTGATTTTGGGGTACCCTATTTTCAGCAAACCTAGATCGGACTGCCCCATTTTCCATCATCAGGAGAATTGAGGACGGGTGGGAATTGGATCACTTGCATGGCGAACAAGCTATTTCACACGAACGTAAGACAGCCCCTTGGTACTCCTTTGTTGATCCATGCCCGTGTAACCAGCAAAAGAAATCTAGGTTTACCATGTGTTTTTTTCCCACCAATCATTGTTCAGCCGGCAAAGATACAATAACTTGCGGTTGAATCAACAAACATGGATTGATGAACCAGGGGGTTAGTGCTGAAACATCATATATATATATTATGTGTATAAGTATATATATATATATATCAACAACTGCTGTACAGTATATGATTAGGCTAAAACAGAACATTTCAGTCATGACTTAGCAACAACACATAGTGTGGATTGATAACTAAACATGGGATTGGTTTACAAAGTCAAAAGTCATGATTGGTCAGCAACTGCAGTTACTGGTTTGCCGCCTGGTAGCTTAATACATCTTAGACCATCGTTTGGTTGTGGTATAGTTTGGTCAGAAAACCTCAGATGTTTCAAGATGGTTCAGGATGTTTTCCTGCATTTATATATTTGTACATGTAAAATATCATAGATATAATATCATATAATTGTGTATAGGGGTATGGGTCAAAACCTACTAATCATGTGGTATAAGGGATGACCATCAACCTTGAGGTTCACATGGGGGTACAGGGTTTTGACCCACATCCATATGACATCTCCAAGGTTTTCCGTGTTTTTCTTTTGCAGTCTTTGCTGACGCCAAGGAGTACATCTTGGACAAGGCCGCGGAGCTGGGTGTGCCTTGCCGCAAGGGTGGGTTATAAGTTCTTTTAAAACAGCCCTGAATTAAGGTGTATAATTATATATATATGGTTGTGATGTTATATCATGTTATTTGGTGTTATATGATGCTATTTGATGTTATTTGATGTTATATGATGTTAAATGATCTGAAATTTTTAAATGTTATATGGCGTTTTATGTATAGTATCACATCGATATATATATATACACGTACATATACAATTAATATAAGCATACTACTACCATAGTGGAATTGGAGTTATGTTCACCAACTTAGCTGAGCTATCGTAAACGGGGGCCGCACATTAATAAATTGAATATTGCCTTAATTAATATTGTGAATATCGTGAATAAATTCATATATATATATATTATCATTTTGTTTATTGTGAATACCATATAACTTGATTATCAAGGATTAAACCAGCTGTATCTTATTACAGTATATATATATGGTTATATCTACATACATCCATGCATGCATGCATACATACATACATACTTACAAACAGACAGGGAGACAGACAGACAGACAGACAGACAGACAGACAGACATACATACATATATACATGCATGCATGCATACATACATACATACACGCATGCATACATACAGACATTACATTACATTACATTGCATTGCATTGCATTACATTACATTACATTACATACATACATATGTATGGTTACATATATATATACATATGATGGTATGTGTATAGTGTCGTATTTATATGTATACTATATATATTACCGTATTTTGTTTTTAAATATGATGACCATATACTACATTTGTAACAGATGCATGGTTATATTAATATAGTCCTTAATATGATTTTGAACTATGTATCTTTGGTGTATATGGGTGTATATACATATATTGGTGTGTATGTCCATATATATATATATGTACACTGTACATACACATTATAAGGTATGATTTATATTATGTTCAGCAAAGATGATATGGTAGGTACCTCCAACATATTTAGGTTCCTGAAATGGCACTGGGACAAAAAACGGGGACTTGACATGATTTGAAATCACTTTTTACATGACTTCAATAGGAAACATCATGGATTTTGGCAGAGATCTGGATTCAGTATTCGACTAAGACTAGAACCATGATTTTTTTTGCCTGACATGGGGATGAAACCAGTCAGATTGTTCATGATTGTTCGAAGCTAATTTGGTGATACCAAAGTGTTTGAAAACACTGGCTTAATTATACATGGTCATGAAACCAGCCATTTCTTCCCTTGGACGTTTCGCCTTTTTGTAGAAAATGTTTTTTTTTTGAGAACCACTAGAAGTTAAACAGAACCAGTTCGCAGAGGAGCTGGGATCCAAACAGTTTGGTGTCATGTTTTGAATGGATTTCGTGGATCTAACCCAATGGAGATACGGAGGGCCAGAGGGATATGCAAATATCATGGGGACAAGCAACCAGCATATAATTCGGGAAAATATGGGCAGATGTTCATGCGGATACAATTCAGAAGGACCTATAGATGTATGTTTTTTTGGATATTATGGGATTTAATGGGATTTAATGGGGAGATCATGGGGATATCTTGGGGCTTCTAAGCCCAGTTTTCCGACGGAACTTCCCAGGTCGATTTGCCGTATTCGTGCCGCGCGGGTGCTTGCTCCAGCTGCGCCGGCAAGGTGCTCTGTGGTGGCGTCAATCGAGGTGCTATTTATGTAGCTAGATGTATATATTGGTATTTTATAAATGTGTTTCTGGCGAAAATGGTCATTTATAGTTTTCATATACCTTTATGAAGCATTGTGATTTTCCAAAACATGTTATTTTCCAAAGCATGCTAGTTTACTGGAGGGTATGTAGTATGTGTATTGGATAGTTATACGTGCAAGTGTGAATTTCACTGTATGTGATTACGATACTGCAATATGTGAATTGGCAATGTTCGCACATTATATGTATTATACTGTATGATGCTGTATGTGCATATATTTACACCCACATCTACCTTGGATATGTTGTGTTTATTTTTTTTTGTGTACCGAGTGCTTTCATACTGTGCTAGATTGGATTATATAGACATATAATATATGGTTGGTGGTTTGGAACAATTTTTATTTTTCCATATATTGGGAATAATCATCCTAACTGACTAATATTTTTCAGAGGGGTTGAAACTACCAACCAGATATGTTTTGAAGTGTATTGGCCAGCAGTCATTGGAGAGGCACGGCGGAGTTGGAGTTGAGCCCATCAAGTCCTCCAGCTCAACCATCGGTCTAGTCAGATACAGCTGGTGGTTCATCCATGTTCATCCTACTTCGTATGTAAGTGGGTCGTAAAATAATGTGGGAACCCATAGTAGACCATCCCCAAAATAATGATAAATGGATTATGTAAACCATTCCCAAACAGTAGGTTTACTATTGGGTTATACCGTTCTGCCCAAAATGTCTAGCCACTTCCTATATGTCTATGGATAATTCAAGGAGTTCAGGTAGAACGATGGCCAGAACTGTTGGAATGATGGTGGGTGTGATTGGGTGTGTTTGATCTTATACTGTTTTTTTGGGCATACCCATGCAATTTACCCTTATATAGACGTGGGTTTGACTGAATATAGAGCACCTTTAAATCCAATGGTTTAACAAACCAATTTCCCCATTAATGTCACCATAACTTGGGGAGGCAAGTCCCCAATTTTCAGACAAGCCCAAATAGTTATAGTTGATAAATAAATAACTATATATATATATGTATGAGTTTATTTATATATATATATACTAAGGCACTAGCAGATAGAATATTATCCAGTGTTCAGAGATCGAAAAATTTGCGGGTGAAACCTGGTTCCCCGGTGGGAATATTCTATCTGTTTAAGCTGAGTAGCAAAAAGTTG
>Ga0126342_10010228_pt1 | contig 16779 bp, 26 predicted proteins | sample Cyp1metagenome_FD_92528 | JGI IMG/M metagenome (GOLD analysis project Ga0126342, IMG submission 92528) | Coral microbial communities from Lord Howe Island, Old Settlement Bay, Australia - Cyphastrea 1 metagenome | ecosystem: Host-associated > Invertebrates > Cnidaria > Coral ... | reverse complement strand
TAATGTATTGTAATGTATTGTAATGTATTGTAATGTATTGTAATGTATTGTAATGTATTGTAATGTATTGTAATGTATTGTAATGTATTGTAATGTATTGTAATGTATTGTAATGTATTGTAAAATTGTAATGCATTGTAATGCATTGTAATGCATGTATGCATGTATGCATGCATGTATGTATGCATGTATGCATGTATGTATGCATGTATGTATGCATGTATGGATGTATGTATGTATGTATGTATGTATGTATACATACGTGCATAGATACAAAGATACATAGATACATAGATGCATAGATACACAGATACATAAATGGATAGATACATAGATACATAGATGCATAGATGCATATATATATATATATAGATACATAGATGCTTCGATACATAGGTACATAGATAGATAGATACATAGATGCATAGATGCATAGATGCATAGATACATAGATACATAGATAGATAGACAGATAGATAGATAGATCGATAGATAGATAGATAGATAGATACATACATAGATACATAGATACATAGATACATAGATACATAGATACAGTAGATACATAGATACATAGATACATAGATACATAGATAGATGCATGCATGCATGCATGCATGCGTTCGTGGGTGCGTAAGTACATACATGCATACGTACGTATATACATTAGATTACATTACATTACATTACCATACATTACATACATTACATTACATTGCATTACATTGCAGACATACATACATCAATACATACACCAATACATATATCAATACATGCATCAATACATGCATCAATACATGCATCAATACATGCATCAATACATGCATCAATACATATACCAATACATACATCAATACATACATATATGAATGCATACATCAAAACGTACGTACCTCAATACATAAATCAAAACATACATCAGGTACATACATCAATACATACATCAACACATCCATACATCAATGCATCAACACATCCATACATCAATACATCAACACATCCATACATCAATACATCCATGCATCAACACATACATAGATACACACATAGATACACACATAGATACACACATAGATACATACATAGATACAAACATAGATACATACATAGATACATACATAGATACATAAATAGATACATAGATAGATACATAGATACATACATAGATACATAGATAGATAGATAGATAGATAGGTAGATAGATAGATAGATAGATAAATAAATAGATAGATAGGTAGGTAGATAGATAGATAGATAGATACATGCATATGTACGTACGTACATACATACGTTGGAATATATACACACTGTATATATATATATATTATACATACAAATGTACCGTCATAATACAGTACACGGGTATGTACCGATATTTTTGTATAGATGCTCTCTCTATATGGAGTAATTGTTTTGAAAGTCAACCCAGGGATTTGTGAGGCATTTTCTTGATGTCCTGCCGGCCCCCAAGCAGGAGCTACTCTGCGACTTCTTGTTGCATCGCATTCAAGCTCTTGCAGAAGAACTGCTGGGTGTTTTGGCCAATCCTTTGCTACTTTGGTGTCTGTCGGATGCTGCAGCTGAAATTGCCAGAACAATGCGATTGCTGCAGCATTCAACTCCGGCTCTGGGAGACTGGTGTGTATATGGCTGCTTGGATCCAACACTCTGCGGGGATTCTTTGATTTCACTTGATGGAAGGCAGGCATATCCCGGTTTCCGTTCTGCGGACAACCAGACCTTTAATGAGAAGCTGGATAAATCGGTGCTGTCTTTCCTGCTGAATCACCAACTGCTCTGGTTTCCAGATGATGGGGGTCCTGATGATTGCCGGCCTGCCGATTATTTTCACGATTTTTATTCTCCTCCTATTTGCAGTACGCGAGCCAGTCGTTCTTCTTCTCCACGAAGCATACCCTCACATCCATCCCATGGAATTCCACTTCAAGACTTCGCGAGCGACCCAAGATGCAATGGAAAGAGCACAGGGTCACATGCAGCAAACGCAGTGTCAAACGCAGCGTCAAACGCAGTGTCATTGGAAATGACAGAGACTTTGGAGTGGCACGCAGATGGCCCTCCGGGGGAAGCGTCCTCGATGCCAAGCGACGACATGAATGGTGGAATTGAAGGTGCGTTGGAGGAGAGATTACCCATCTCCTGGCACGCAGAGGGCGCGAATGCTGAAACAAAGAAAGAGCCGAACGATTGGGTGTTGACTCACATTCTTGGAGCACCACCGACTGCTACCAAGCTGCTTAAGGAGGTGCAAGAGTTTGAAGAAAGTGAGATGAGGGACAATGGCAGCGGCGAAAACTATTCGATGCTACCAGATGAATTGGTGCGCCTGCCACCTATCACTCCTGGAGCACCGGCTCATATTGCAATTGAGAATGCTGCCAAGTTGGCGGTTGATGAACAGAGACAGGAGACTTTGCAAAACTTTTGCAACACTTTGCAAGGATGTCAAGTCTGCAAGTTTCTTTGATCAGTAGGAATCGTTTCGAGGGATTTGTTTTTTGGGACTGTTTCAGTGCTAGGATGGCTTGGACATGTTTGGTGCGCTCTTCTTTTGGCTTGAGGCAGAGCCGACGTATTTGTGTTTCGCAGCTAGCTATCAGCCAAAGAATGCGTCAGCTGTGAGGCCTTGAGGAAGTCTCATAGAGCTGGTGTAGAAGCCTCAGCAAGCTCCAAAGTCAATACTGTGCCCTCAAGACCACGTAATGAAGTTTTCTATGTTCCAAGGAGGAAACGTCCAATGGAAATGGAACGGTCCTCAGAACTTGCTTGACATCTTTCAAATCGCTTCTTCGGATTTCTTTGGATCGCTTGCATTCTTGCTACGCGCAAAGAATGTTATGTGTATGTTTTTGTTTGCTTTTCTTCGGGTTGGTTTTGGTGCGGTAGGGTGTTGTCAACATTACTTGGAACTTGCAGTTAGGGTGCCAATCTCTGGGTCTGCCAAGTTGAAACTGCAGGAGGAGTCTTTTGCCGGCAGCACTACTCTCAGTCCACGGAAGACGGTGGGTGGTCGCAGCATTTCGAAGGGAGCCACGTGGTACAATGGGCAGTGCCAAGGCCACCCAGATTTCTTGGAGGAGATTTCACCTGAGGATGTGTCTGAAAAGTGGGCACTTGCATTGAATTTGAGCTCTTCCGCAGTCTGCGTCATGACCAGATGCAGCATGTACATGATTTATTGACGGACCTTCATTCTTCAACTTTTCGATGGAAGCAAGAAAGTTCTTTTCTGATGATGATTATGATGATGATGTTGATGATAAAACACATACAGTATCATACTGGAGCTTTTTCTTCTTCCGCAAAAGCAGAGTTGGCGTTTGTCAACATCTCAAGAATGGAGAAGACCGAGTAAGCTTTCTCAAGTGTAAATAGCGTGGTGCCTTGCAGATGGTACCTGTCCATGGGGAAAGTTCCAGAGATGACCTGATTGGAGCAGTGAGTCATTTCTGGACGGAGAAAGAGTCTGACCGAGTCTGACAGTCTGACAGTCTGACATGCTACGCTGCTGCACTCCATTTTGCTGTACTGTGCAGCAACATTGTGTTGATGGAAGGTCGACTTCAACGATTCAACGATTCTCAAGCACAGCTTACAAAGAAGAGCAGTGTAATATCTCAGCTAATGGAAGGAACATCGGCAGAGCAAACATATCGCCGCCTTGGCATAGACATGTTTGCTTAACAAGTTGATGACACATTGTATAGGAAGTTCTCTAAGCCTGTACACCAGAGATTGCCCTGGACACACAGATCTGTGTAAGCTTTAGGTGGACTTTGGTGGCTGCTTCGAGACATAATTTGCATGCAACATGCAATGCTCCAATGAAAGGAACTGCACTCAATTTTTGCATAATGTGCGCATTAGTTGTTGTGGCTCCTGGGTACGGGTGAATAGGAAGCTGACCTTGTTACAGGAGAATCCTGATGGCCAGCAATGCACTTGACTCTCTTTCAATATGGTTTGCAGCAGGCAGTACAGAAAACATCAGAGAAGCGGCAGAAGCATTTGTTTCAGTTTTCCCCGTCAAGATAAGTGTCTCTGCATCGGACTCCAAGGCTGTCACTCTCGAGCAGCCTTCCTGTTGACAGTCGCCAGGCTCAGAAGGAAGATCTAGCACGAGCACTTTATTTAAGTTGGATTTCATCATATTTTATCACATTCATCACAATTTCGAATCACAAATTCATGCAAATCATAGTTGAACCATGTTGAACCTGAATGAACTGCATGTTGCCTAAGGCCGTCCTCCTTGGCCACGCACTCAAGTGCTCGTTGCCTTGCTGGGCAGTGTGACAGCTCCGATGTCAAGGCGGACTTGGCGGACTCGACATTAGGAATTTCGTTTTTACCTCAGATTTTGCAACTTGTCTCCGCATGAGGTCAGTATCATGCACCCTCTCTAATCTTTTTGTCTTATCGAAGGAAGTTTAGAAGTCAAACTTCCGACAATATGGACAGACGAATAAGCAGAGGTCGGAAGAGTCAGAGAAGAGAAGAGAAGAAGAAAGAAGATGCAGGTGCGGGAAAAGGTAGAAAAGTCGCGAAACACTGTGTTTTTCAAATGATTTGTGGCTCCAGAGGGTCGAAAAGTAGGCTCGCTAAAGCGGCGGGTGCGGAGCCATCTGGGGAGATGAGAGATGAAAAATTGCACACCGTTGTGGCGCGAAGCACATTTCGAAGTCAAACTATGGAGATGTCGAAACATTGCCCTGCGTTGTGGTGCGAAGCACATTTGGAAGTCAAAATGTACAAAACACACCACCGTCAGGGCACTTTTGGAAGTTGAGATGTTCAAAAGTGTGCGAGGTTGTGGTGCGACGCACATTTCCAAGTCAAAATGTACAAACATGTTTGGAGCACTTTTGGAATTTAGGATGTGGTTTTGTGTGGCAGGCGCAAGGATTCTGCACCCTGCTAAAAGTGAGCAAAACGTAAGGGTTTTGCAGCAGTTTCAAAAACGTTGGCAGGCGTGGGACATTTGAAGAGGATCTGCAAAGATGCATTTTGCGTGGCAAGCGCAGTACAAGAGACATGTTCAGCGGACATGCATGTTCAGAGGTCAGGGTGCTGATTTCCTTAGAGGGGTTGCATTTCGGAGCATCAGATCTTCAGGTTTGCGATTTTGCGTGACAGGTGCAGCACTTCGTATGACCTGGCCTCAGATTTTCGTGGCAGGCGCAGCACTTTAGACACATGGACTGGAAAAATTGCAAAACGCATTGGTACGAGGCCGTCGGCTCTGCACTCAACTTTCCATTTTTGAAGGAAGTCTCGCGGAATTCTTGCTTCGTTTTTGATGTTGTCAACTTCGAAAATTGAGGAAGTCTCGCAGAATTGCTTCGTTTTGCATGTTGTCACCTGTGAAAATGGAGGCAGCCTCGCAGAATAGCTTCGTTTTCAAGCTTGCAGATGGACAACTTCAACTTCAACCCCAACTTCAACTTCACTACAACTACCACTACCACTTCCACCACTACACTACACTACACTACACTACACTACACTACACTACACTACATTACAACTACAACTACAACTACAGCTACAACTACAACTACAATACAGCTACAAGTAAAACCCGCACGAGGCGGGTGGCGGAAGTCTCCAAAAGCAAGGAATGTTACAGTATAGGATCGAAAGACAAGTTTTGCCTATAGGAGATGGAGTGACATCTTCTCAACTCTGTTCTGTGAAATTGTCCTCTTCTTGTTTTAGTCTTTTTCAACTGTGGCAACGACTTCTCAGCTCTTCGCACCTCCTCTCAGGTCTCAGCTCTTCTCAAGTGTCACAACTCTTTTCAACAGCTCTCATTTTTTTCATCTCTTCCCACCTCGACTCAGCTCTTTTCACCTTTTCGCCGCTCTTCTCAACTCTTCTCAACTCTTCTGAACTCTTCTCAACTCTTCTCAACTCTTCTCACCTCTTGCCACCTCTTCTCAACTCTTCCCACCTTTTCTCACCTCCGCTCATCTCATCTCACCTCTTTCTCAGCTCATCTCAACTCTTCTCACCTCTTGTCAGCTCTTCTCAACTCTTGCCAGCTCTTCTCAACTCTTCTCACCTCTTTTCACAGAGATACTTTACACAGAGAAACTTTTACACACAGCAAGCCTTTTTCCCCAGAGAAGCTTTTGCACAGAGAAGCCTTTGCACAGACCAAGCTTTTTACACAGAGAAGCTTTTACACACAGCAAGCTTTTGCATACAGTAATCTTACACAGAGAAGCTTTTACACAGAGCAAGCTCTTTCACAGAGAAGCTTTTACACAGAGCAAGCTTTTGCACAGCAAAACTTTTACACACAGCAAGCTTTTACACAGAGAAGCTTTAACACACAGAAGCTCTTTCACAGAGACGCTTTTGCAAAGAGCAAGCTTTTACACAGAGAAGCCTTTACACACAGCAAGCTCTTGCATGGAGAAGCTTCACAGCAAGTTTTTACACAGAAGCTTTTACACACAGCAAGCTTTTGCACAGAGAAGCTTTTACACACACAGCAAGCTCTGACACAGAGAAGCTTTTACACAGTGCAAGCTTTTGCACAGAGAAGCTTTTACCCTTTACACACAGCAAGCTTTTACGCAGAGAAGCTTTTACACACAGAAGGTTTTACACACAGAAACTTTTGCACAGAGCACAAGCATTTGCACAGAGAAGCTTTTACACACAGCACAGAGAATCTGCTACACAGGATGCGCCAAAATGGAGAAAAATCTGCTGCCAAAGCACCATTCGGAACCTTCCTGCAGCCACTACATTACGATTTACGACTCTTAGCTGCAAAAGGCAGTAGTATTCGCAGCCGCGGCGGCGAGGAACCTCAACACAGCCATTCCACAATAGAATTACGCACAACAGTTGCACAAATTGCGGCTCCAAAACCGGATCTCGACGCCAAAGCGGAAAAACGACGATTTTGAAGCACTCTTTAAGAGGGATTTTAAAAGGAAAATCATTTTCGCCAAAATGCAGAAAAATCTGCTGCAAAAGCACCATTCGCAACCATCATGCAGCCACTACAATACGATTTACGACTCAGCTGCAAAAGACATAAATATTACGCACGCAGCCGCAGCAACGAAGAACCTTGGCACAACCATTCCACTTGCATCTGCAAACATTGAGTTGCGAAGCAACCAAGAATTATGCACAACGGCTGCACAAATTGCGGCTCCAAAACCAGATCTCGACGCCCAAAAAAGACGATTTTGAAGCATGGGATTTTAAAAGAAAAATAATCCTTGCCAAAATCGAGAAAAAATTGGCTGCCAAAGCATCATTCGCAACCTGCATGCAGCCACTACAATGCGATTTTCGACTCTCAGCCGCAGAAGGCAATAGTATTCTGCACGCAGCCGCAACAGCCAGAAGCGTTTACGCAGCCATTCCACTGCGATCCGCAGAGACCGAGTTGCAAAACACAATCAGAATCGCAACACATGACCTGGAAACAACTCGCTGTCATGCAGCAGTTCCAGTGCACAAAGCACCTCAACACATGCAAACTAGCAAAGCACAGTGTCAACAGAGAAAGAAAAAAGTCAGCTGGAAGTTTCAATTCCAATGCCAGCGCCGTTCGAGATAGATTCGACTTTAAAGCGGCAATGTCCGCAACCGTCGTGCATGGGAGCCAGCTTTTCTCCGCAACGGGACCTCCGTTTACATGAAAAAGCACACTGTTTCGTGCAAATCATAACATTCAGATGGCATCCATGATGTAGCAGTTCCATTGTGATCTAGGACCGGTGATGTGCAAAACAATCAGAATCGCAACACGTGACCTAAGAACAACTCGCTGTCATGCAGCAGTTCCAGTGCACAAAGTACCACAGCACATGCAAACTAGCAAAGCACAGCGTCAACAAAGAAAGAAAAGTCACCTGGAAGCCTTACTTCCAATAACAGCACCGTTCGAGATAGATTCGACTCTAAAGTGGCGATGTCGGGACCCGTCGCGCACGCGAGCCAACTTTTCTCTGCAACGGAACACAATGTTTCATGCAAATCCTAACATTCAAATCGCATCCATGATGTAGCAGATCCAATGCCATTTGCCAACAATGACTTGCAAAACACAATCAGAATCGTAGCTTCTCTGCTCTACTCTACTCTTCTCGACTCTACTCTACTCAACTTCTACCCTTGCTCTACTTTATCTCTACCTCTACCTGTACCCCTACTCCACTTCTACGCTGCTCTACTCTGCTCTGCTCTACTTTACTCTACTTTACGTTTCTCTACTCAGCGCAGCTTTACTCTACTCTACTTCTACTCCTACTCTCCTTCTACTTCCACTCTGATCTACTCTGCTCTGCGTTACTCTATTCCGCTCATCTCTGCTCTTCTCTACGCTACTCTTCTCTACACTACTCTTCTCTACTCTTCTCTACTCTACTTCTACTCTATTTCTACTTTGCTTCTACTCTACTCTACTCTACTCGGCTCATCTCTAATCTACTCTACTCATCTCTATTCTTCTTTAGTCTACTCTTCTCTAGTCTACTCTTCGCTACTCTACTCTTCTCTACTCTTCTCTATTCTACTCTTCTTTGCTACTCTCTACTCTACGCAGCTTTACTCTACTCTACTTCTACTTCTACTCTACTCTGCTCTCTGCTGTGCTCTACTCTACCTCTAATCTGCCTCTCTTAACGCAGATGCTAACTGGACACAGTGATCCTTGGGCTAGTGAGAATGTGACTTCATCATCTCTTAAGACACATGCCAACTGGAGACAATGATCTGTGGGCTAGTGAGAATGTGACTTCATCATCTCTTAAGGCACATGCCAACTGGACACAATGATCTTTGGGCTCGTGAGAATGTGACTTCATGATCTCTTAAGGCACATGCCAACTTGAGACAATGATCGTTGGGCCAGTGAGAATGTGACTTCATGATCTCTTAAGGCACATACCAACTGGACACAATGATCTTTGGGCTAGTGAGAATGTGACTTTATGATCTCTTAAGGCACATGCCAACTGGACACAATGATCTTTGGGCTATTGAGAATGTGAAAGTCCGTAACTCGGAGTTTCTCTGCAAAACTTCCTCTCACAGCTACAACTTCAACTACAACTACAACTACAAAAACCACTGCGCTACAACTACAACTTCAACTTCAACTTCAACTACCATTACACCACATTGCAACTACAACTACAGCTACAGCTACAACTTCAACTGCAACTTTTTGCTACAGCTTTTACTACAACTTTTTCTTCAACTTTTACTACAACTCAGCTACAAATACAACGACAACTTCAGCTTCAGCTTCAGCTTCCGCTTCGGCTTCGGCTTCAGCTTCAGCTTCAACTTCAACTACACAACGGCAACAACAACTACTACAACTACAGCTACAGCTACAAGTACAACAACAACTACAGCTACAACTACAACAACTACAGCTACAACAACTAGCGCTACCACTAGAACTACAACTTCAACTTCAACTGTGCTACAACTGCAACTGCAAGTACAACCAGAACTGCAGCTACAACTACCACTACACTACACTACATGACAACTTAACTACAACTACAACTACAACTACCACTATATTACATCTATAACTGCCACTACCACTTTTTTACAACTACAACTACAACTACCACTGCCCTACATTACAGCTAATACAGCTACTACAACTACTACAGCTACTACAGCTACAACTGCAACTACCCCTACACTACATTACAGCTACAACTACGACTTCAACTACACCTTCAACTACAACTACAACTACAACTCATCCACAACTACACTACGACCACGCCAGACCACATTACATTCAGCAGTTGTGAGGTGACGACTGCAACCACTCCAAAAAGCACAGCTCCGACCACTTTTCGGTCCATCAGTGGATTCGCTCTGCCACCCGCACATCAACAACTCACCTCTCCTATAGTTGTCTGTCTTTGAAACTTCCTTCACCGCCTTGTGCAGTACTACTGGTATTATGTAGTTGTGGACTGTTGTGGATGCTTGTATATAGAAGGTTACTAGAGGAGTTGTTCCTTTCGCCCTTGTGCATTGGGAAGAGCTGTTTGGCCTACACATCCGACAGCTCGGTCCCATCTCCGGTGACAGTAATTTTTCGACGTTACGCAACCACGCAACCTCTGCAGTCTATTACAGCTACCCATCTCCTCCAATCTCCTCTGTTTTGCATCTGCATCTCGAAGCTTTGCCTTGTTATCCTTGTTTGTGTTCATAATTGTTCGTCTCTGAATGTCCTTCACTTAGCGCTTGCAAGAACGCTGCGACCCGCCCATGGAAAGCATGTACTTGGGAGCCTTGAGGCGCTCACCTCACCCAGGAAGCCCCAGCCTTTGGCGGAGGAGTGGGTTTGACATCAAGTAGCTACATTCTCTGACATCGCACAAGTTCTTATGCCGGAAAGACAGCCAACCAGCTTGTGTGAGCTGTCAATCCCCATCTGTACAATTTCCTACCAAAAGGACGGGAATCTCAAAGACTTTCTTATATTGCTGTATATGTACATATCTTACTATATATATATATGCACATACAAAGTGTAAGAGTCCAAACAAATCACACAGCAGAGTCGCATTTGGAAATCTTATTACTCATGACCATGATTCTGGAACCAAATCACATGCTTTCGCAGGAGGGTCGCAGACTGTTGCAGCTTCCACAGGACCTTCCGTCGAACCTTCCGTCAAACATTTTGTTGTGATTTCTTGAAAATCAGTTGCGTTGCCTTTCTTGTAACAGTTGCATTTGAATCATCTTGAATCCACATGTGGAAAGCACCTGTGGTCACTTGTGCGATTCCTTTTTCCAATGCTCAAATGTCGCCATGTTGCTTCGAAGAGTCCACGACGTCGGACGGTAGCGATGGCAGCGCTTCCACCGTCCGCGGATGTTTTTCACTTGGAGCGCCGCCGCCTCGAAGAAGCGGCCGCGGATCTCCGCAGTTTGTTGGCGGAGAAAAACGAACAGCTCTCCGAGCAATGCGCCAAGTGTGCGCACGAAGAAGAGAAACTCCTGCGCTCGAAGTATCTGGCTGAGTTTGAAGAGATCTCACTACAGAAAGATGCCTTGAAAGCAAAGCTGGAGAAGAACACCAGCGATTTGGAACATCAGGAGATGGACTTGAACCGTGCAGAAGAGCGCAAAAAAGCGGTGGAAGAATACCAGAGCCATCTAAGGTTGACAGAAGGTACTAAGAATGATCTCGTAGCCCGTATTAGTCAGTTGAAGGCAAAGCAGCGCGGTGCTACAGAGAGTTTGAAGTCTCAAATGTGTCATGTCTTGGAGGCTCATCAGAAAGAGGAGGCAAAACTTTCGCAGAAACTCCGTGGGCAAGAGGAAGCCCTTGCACGGAATGAGGCATGTGCTACAGCCGATGTATTGCAAGGTATGACTCCTCAAGAGAGTTTAGCCGCAGACCTCAAGCATCAGCTTTCTGCAAGTCAAGAGAAAGTCGCAACTTTGGAAGCATCAGTTGAGTCCATGCAAGCTCTGAGTTTTCAAAAGGAGATGAGAGTGGAGGAAATGATTGAGGCTTGTGACACTGCATTGAAACAAAAGGCCTTGCAAAGAGACATTGCAGAGAAGGAAGCCACGGAGCTCCAAAAGGGAGAGCAGAGTGTGAAGGCGGCGACTTTAGAGATTGAGCGCCTACAAGAAGCCAATGCCCTCGCGAAAGACTTACAAGAAAAGCTACACACATCAGGCGGGGATATTTTTTTGATGCGTTTAATTTTCCCCCACATCTTTGTGTGGGGTTCTTGTTTTTGGATCTGTATCCCTTCCGCTCCTCCCCCGTCCTCCTCCGCCCGCGCTGTCACACACAATCTTTCACATACAACTTTGTCACACACACACACAATCTTTCACATACAACTTTGTCACACATAATCTTTCGCATACAGCTGTGTCACACGCACACAATCTTCCACATACAAATTTGTCACGCACACAATCTTTAGCATACAACGTTGTCACACACAATCTTTCACACACAACTTTCCCACACACGCAATCTTTCACACACAAATCTTTCACACACAACTTTGTCACACACACACACAATCTTTCGCAAACGAATCTTTCACACACACAACCTTGTCACACACAATCTTTTCCACACACCTTTCTCACACAAAATCTTTCACACACAAATTTGTCACACACAATCTTTCACACACAACTTTGTCACACACACACACAAACTGTTACACCCATTTTTCACACAAATCTTTCCCTCACAAATCTTTCACACACAACTTTGTCACACACAATCATTCACACACACACAAATCTATCACACACAATCTTTTCCACACAGCCTTTGTCACACAGAACTTTATATCACACAATTCTTTCACACACAAAAGGCGTGGCACTTGGTCACATCGACTTGAGTTTTGCGTGGCAGGCATGGCACTTATGGCACTGGGCTGGGTCTGGTGGCGCGCTTGGTCGCTGTTAGTCGCCCGTGACACAGCGGCACTTTGCGTGGCAGGCGTGGCACTTGGCGACATCGATGTCCGTTTGCGTCGCAGGGGTGGTGCTTGGTCACATCCACCTGCGTTTTGCGTGGCAGGCGTGGCACTTATGGCACTGGGCTGGGTCTGTGGCGCGCTTGGTGGCCGTTAGTTGCCCGTGACGCCCGCGGCACTTTGCGTGGCAGGCATGGCATTTGGCGGCATCGACGTTCCGTTTGTGTGGCAGGCGTGGCACTTGGTCACATCTACCTGCGGTTTGCGTGGCAAGCATGGCAGTTATGGCACTGGGCTGGGTGTGGTGGCGCGCTTGGTCGCCGTTAGTCGTCCGTCACGCCATGGCACTTTGCGTGGCAGGCGTGGCACTTGGCGACATCGATGTTCCATTTGCGTGGCAGGCGTGGCACTAGGTCACATCCACCTGCGTTTTGCGTGGCAGGCGTGGCGCTTGTGGCCCTGGGCTGGGTCTGGTGGCGCGCTTGGTCGCCGTTAGTGGCGCTTGGCGACATCGACGTTCCGTTTGCGTGGCAGGCGTGGTACTTGGTCACACCCACCTGCAAAACGCGTGGCACTTATAACTCATGACACTGGGCTGGGTCTGGCATTTTCTCATACTTGCGCGCGCAACATCTCCGTTGTTTTTCCTACCTGGTCCATCGCACTTCACACGCAGCACTTTCACACACACACAGCTTGTCACACAACTCTTTCACATACAACTCTTTCACACACCACTCTTTCACAGACAACTCTTTCACACACCACTCTTTCACAGACAACTCTTTCGCACACCCGCTTTCACACTCATTTGTCCAACACAAGTCACAAGTTTTTTTGAACTTATCGATCCTCCACCACCTCCTTTGTCTTTCCTCTCTTCCCCGTCCTGCTTCAAATTCTGTTTCTGATTATTGGAAGAAGTTGACTTGTGGGGTTATTCCTTGAATTTTTTGACCAGTGTCCCCATCAGGCGCCTCTACTGAACGCGTGAGTGTGCAACAGGGAAAAAATCAATTGAGAGGTAGAAAGTCAGTCAGGTAGAAGGTATATGATCATATATATATATATATATTTATAAAATATACATGATACAAAATATGAACTTCTTCTACATTCCACGTCCTCACAATTCCTACGCATGTTGGCTCGATCCTTGGCGATCGCAGGCCTGGTTGTAACGGACATGAGAGCTGCAGTTTGTCAGGACAAGGCGGGTGGGGATAACTGTGGGGGGCATTCTGAGACTTCAGGAGCCATGATTGCCCGTTAGTCCTTTCCAGAAGTGAGTTCAGAAATGAGGTAGCTTCATTGTGACTTCAAATTTCATACCACCTACTGTTACATAATGGTGTTCTACAATGGCCAAAAGCAGATCGATTCCTGCAAGAACACCTGAGGTTTGCCAAGGGCACCCTGCAGTGTTGCCAGGCACCGGAGGAAGAGTGGATTTCAGAGAAGATGAGGCTCCAGGTCCGAACTTCTGCGAACTTCTGCTGTACTTGTAGTTTGTTTGGACATGTTTAGACTTTGCCGGCAACTTTGCCTTTCTAAAATCACCTGAGTCGACTTTGCTGAGGTCCAAGTTGCCGCAAACAGAAAAAGAAAGGACGAAATGGAGGCCACATGAATGATCGGTGCTTGTTGTGTTTTTTCTTTTTTCCCCAAGCAGTGTACTGTTAGGGGATTCTTAATGCTTTCTTAAGGTGTCCGCCTTGGTGTTGGATGGTGTGTCCCCCTTCCCGACCGTCTTGTCTCCCATTGTGCCCCTTCTTGTTTGCCTTTGTTGCATGGTGTGTCTGCCTTCCCGAGGGTCTTGTCTCCCCTTGTCTCCCACTGTACCCCTTCTTGTTGCCTTTTGTTGGATGGTGTCTCTGCCTTCCCGGGGGTCTTGTCTCCCTTGGTCTCCCATTGTGCCCCTTCTTGTTTCCCTTTGTTGGATGGTGTGCCCGCCTTCCTGATGGTCTTGTCTCCCTTTGTCTCCCATTGTACCCTTTCTTGTTTCCCTTTGTTGGATGGTGTGTCTGCCTTCTCGCGGGTCTTGTCTCCCACTGGATGGTGTAGCCGCCTTCCCAAGGGTCTTGTCACCCTTTGTCTCCCATTGTACCCCTTCTTGTTTGCCCCTTGTTGGATGGTGTGTCTCCCTTCTCGAGGGCGGGTCTTGTCTCCCACGGTGCCCCTTCTTGTTTCCCTTTGTTGGATGGTGAGTCCGCCTTCCGCAGGGTCTTGTCTCCCTTTGTCTCCGATTGTGCCCCTTCTTGTTCTACAAACAGTGTGCTGTTCGGGGTTCTCTTCTTGTTCCCTTTGTGCGATGGTGTGTCCGCTTCCCGAGGGTCTTGTCTCCCTTTGTCTCCCATTGTACTCCTTCTTGTTTCCCTTTGTTGACTGGTGTGTCCGCCTTCCTGGGGGTCTTGTCTCCCCTTGTCTCCCTTCTTGTTTCCTTTTGTTGGATGGTGTGTCCGCCGTTTCGAATGCTTGTCTCTGCTCTTGCCTCCCTGCTTGTTTCCTTTTGTTAAATTGTTGGATGGTATGTCCGCCCTCCCGGGGTCTTGTCTCCCCTTGTCTCCCCTTGTCTTCCTTCTGTGTCCGCATTCCCGAGGTCTTGTCTCCCCTGGTCTCCCTTCTTGTTTCCTATTGTTGGATGGTGCGTCCGCCTTCATGATCTCTTACCTCCCCGTCTCTCCCATTGTCTCCCCACATGTGTGCCTGTGTTGGATGGTGTGTCCGCCTTCCCGAGGGTCTTGGCTCCCATTGTCTCCCATTGAACCACTTGCTGTTTCCCTTTGTTGGATGGCGTGTCCTCCTTCCGCAGGGTCTTGTCGCCGTTTGTCTCCCATTGTACCCCTTCTTGTTCTACAAACAGTGTACTGTTTGGTTTTTTTTTCTTGTGTGGGTGGTCTCATTTTGCCTTTTCCCCAAACAGTGTACCGTTAGGGGTTCTTAATGCTTTCTCATGTGTTTGACCTTGTTACTCAAAACACGTCTTGAATCTACCTACTGTTTGGGGTCTACGGTGGTGTAATTTTTACAGATACTGACGGCTCCAAATTTGCCCATTTCGTTTCTTGGTTGTGTTTGACACGTGCAGATTCTTCTCCACCCAAAAGCATGGGATCCTGCTTTTTTTTTGCTAATCTTGTTATATGTTGTTGCTGTTTTTTGGGTCTATGGTATTTCCCCCGAAACCATTGATGGTTCCAAGCAAGACCCCAGCCAATCCCTAAGTAGTCTCAAGGTTGAAATTCGGAAGTTGGACGAGGTCTGTTTTGGGATGTATTTGTCGGACCTGGCGGAATTTCTTGCACTGCAGCTGCAATTTATGACCTTAACCAAGAGTCGGAAAGCATAGCGCAATCGCACACAAACACGCGCTTACATAGTATGGCTGTGGTGGATAGCATGTGCAACCACCTCAATGGAAGAGCATTGCTTCCTGCGAAGATATCACAGAACGGGAAAACTTTGGTCTTGGACCCCTTGAGGGTTTGTTTTACATCACTGCTTGGTTTTCATCATTCCTCTTACGTATTTACAACGATCAGATCTTGACACTTCAGGGTGAGTCTGGGGAATTCCTCGCAGAAGCACAGCGGACAGGAACTCTGTATCCGCAGAGGTGACTGCACTGGTCCACTCAGGAGACGTGCTACGAGCTTTGAGGGTCAAATATGTTTGATGTTTCCACATTCGCCAGTTGAGAACTTGTCCTCCAAACAGGACGACAGCTGGAGAGATTTCGAATGCTTTGTCTGACTGCGAGATGCAAGCCAAGGAGCAGAGTTTGCAGGTTGAGACAAGTCGAGGGCCGTATCAACTCGCGTTCAAACTGTCTGACAACCCACTGGTGAGGAATTGCCCATGCGGATTTCGCAGCCGGGAACTCAATCATTTGGCTCGCCCTGTAGCTAAGAAACCTGCAAAACTGCAGCAGTCTTGGGACCTGAGACATTTTTTGAGACCAGGCTTCAGTCAAATCCAAACGTCGCCGGTGGCCAGGTCAGCTGCCAGAATCGCGATTTTAATTATGTACTATCCAATTACATCGAATATGATATGTATATATATATATATATATCTATATCTCCCTGGGGGCCCGGAGCTGGCCGTGTCCTTGCCGAAGGAGAGAGGGGCCGCCGCCCCTGCCGCCGACCATCAAAAGCACCTAAAAAGTCCCGCGTTTTACGGTGTTTTTTGCTGTTCCCATTTTTCGACTCTTGTGGCCTAAGATGGGTCAACATGGGCCAACATAGGCCGCAAGATGGGCCAACATAGCCCCAAGATG
>Ga0126342_10010227_pt1 | contig 16780 bp, 18 predicted proteins | sample Cyp1metagenome_FD_92528 | JGI IMG/M metagenome (GOLD analysis project Ga0126342, IMG submission 92528) | Coral microbial communities from Lord Howe Island, Old Settlement Bay, Australia - Cyphastrea 1 metagenome | ecosystem: Host-associated > Invertebrates > Cnidaria > Coral ... | reverse complement strand
GGATGTACATAGCAAAAAGGTCGAGAACCTCAAGGTGCAACGCACCGAAGCGTTTTTCTGCCAGCTTTGCTTCCTTGCCACTTCTTCCGGGGTCGGCGGCAGGGGCGGCAGCCCTTAAATATACCAATGTTTCACTTGCCACAGCTTGAAAAATGTGTAGTACAACCTATGTTACATAGTATTTAATGTGACTGACCTATGTGACTTTCGGTGGTCTGAATGGATGTGGCAACCAAGAACCTGTCAGCACAAATGATTTGAAGTATGTATGGTTTGATCCTAGTCAAGTAGCTGAAACTACAGTACTTTTACTTCTTTGAGTCAAAGTAATTTTGTGGGAGCAGTGTCAACAATAATCTCAAGAGGCCAAGAGGGCTGCAAAAAGCCACTAAAGCTTGTTGTGCAAGATGGATAAAATATACAAGCCAAGAGCAGCATGGCACCAGGCATCCCTGCTTCACGGTTCGACTTTGCGCACACCGCAGCTGCCAAGGCCAGATACTGCCAAGTTTCCAAGATGCGCCAACAAACCAAGACACACTTGCTGCCCAAGCTTTCCATAAAAAATAACGGTTTGAAAAGGTGCAAAGCGAACATCAAGCTGTTGGGCCTTCATCTCGCCGCTACGAGAAAGACAAACAACAAGAACATTCATGCTAGTAGGGGAGAACCCAGCGCCTGTTTGTTTACCCGGAAGCTCAAATCTCGGATAGCCTTGCAGCAATGGCGTGTCGACAGTGGCACCCCAAGCCACAAAGTCTTTTGACACCTGCTACACTGGCTATATCTGCGCATTCCTTTCAGTCTTTTGGAACAGGTAACCATAGCTGCCATAGCTAAACGAGAGTTCCAGCCTGCGCTGCTTCCTGCTCTTTCAGGCCCTGGACATGAGAGGTGTCTCGAGGCGCTTCTACAACTCCAGCAATGAACCAGCGTTTCACACTGCTCACCTTGGCGCCTTCTGGAAGGGCAGCCTGAAACGCCTGCAAGAAACGGTCCCCAAGTTCCCTCTCCTCAATCTGTGCAGACCAGGCTTCAACTGGTATCTACATAAAGACTTGTTGCGTCAGCCGCTCAACTGCCAATGGAATCCAAAAAAAAACAAATACAGAAATTGAGGACTGTTGCTCCTCTCCTCGCACTTGATTTGATAAACGAACATGCACCTTGCTTTCATAAAGCAGTTGGAGCAAGATCCCAGCTGTTGCTATGCTATTTATCCCTCTGGTTTGAGAATCACAGCAACATCCAGTAGTTTGAGTCCTTCGAAAAGTCAACAAAGCCAGGAAAAGGAACAAATCCCAAGCGCAGACCCAGACGTTTATCCAAAGTATACCCACGGTAAACCACTAACTCACTAGGTCGCAGCTGTGCTTGTCCGGCCCCACGAGCATTGAACAATGACCTGCCTTTTTGTAGTTCAGCGTCTCGCGTTCCTGGCACGGGAAAGCATCGATGGAGACTGGAAAGCAGCAGAATTGCGAGCCGTGCGAACCGTGCCTGAAGCATACCTTGGTACCCGAACTCTGTAGCTGTTCTGTAGCTGTGCTGAATGTGCTGAAATGAATGAAATTTGAAACTGCAATGCTGGTTTCCGGTATGCCACAGATTAGACAGAGAAAATCTCTGGATTCACACTCGGACATAGCAAATGTCATCGTCGCAAAAGATCATCTTGCGGAAAAGCAACGCACCATCTTGCGGAACTCCCGCCTTGGCACTTCACTGATGTGCTTGAAAGATCGACAGAATCAGTCGAGTGAGGTGTCAAAATATACTAATTGCGCAACCATGTAGGAATCGAATGCACACCTTGCTTGTTTCTTGCTTGAATTCTGAGCCTTTGATGACTTTTGGTAGCGCACATCATGGGTGAAGGAAAGGCGAACTCTTAATATGTTACATAGGTTTTGTGTTCTAGAAGGGCCATCCCAGGTGGCATAAGGTACAAAGTTTACCAGTCAGTATATAGATTAAATCAGAGCCACACAGCATTTGGATGCCTTGACACTATTCATCTGAAGTTGAGAGTAGCTTGTCGATTCACGTAGCAACAAGCTGGGCCGATCCAGGCACATTTGAAACTATTAAAAAGCAGAAAATCCACTATTGGCACTAAAGTGTCAAGAGTCTTGACGGTATCCACGTGATTCTCTGCCACTTTCCCTGTTTAAAATTTTGGATTGGGACAAGTGTTGGCTGCCACCTGTCAAGAATGCAATGCATTTCTTTTCACCTGGTGCCAAGCTGGCTTTTGCTTACACCATAATCAGACGGGTTGAGCTTCATGAGCCACCGACACTCACTGTGTATGGGGAGTCAAGCTGACTCATGGCGCTGTGATTCGTGAGCGCTTTCTGGCGCTTCGATTCCCAGGTGCTTCGATTCTCAGCTCGCAGAACACTGGGACTGCAGGGAGTAACTGGCGTAATTGCCCATGAAATATAGCACATCATGAAGGCTCTGGAGAGCAGAGCAATCAATTCAACATTCTATAGCCAGAAAATAAGTTGTAAATATCCATGGAACATCATGGAACTATATCTTTCCGTCATCTTTCCAATTCACCCTGTCAGTGTGTGGTAGATCTACTGTCCTCATGAGGGAGGAATAATCAAAAGCCTAACTGGGTTCATTGACCGCTTCGGAAAAGTTGCCTTCGACCTCTACACAATGCCCCAAGAGCCACTCAGAAGGCTGTTGCATCACACCCTGGCATTAGAAATCAAGATAAGAAAACCTGGGCTGCTCGGACTAAGTAGGAACTACTAGAAACTACCTTGCAAATTCTAAGGATTTCTATCAGGGCGCAACATCGCAGTGAACTAAACACGTAGAATCGCCAGCTGCTCAAAATTAGCTCGCGTTGTTTCAAGCGTAGCAGCTGAAATCTTCGATGCAAAATTCTCTTGCCGCTTGTGAGCACTCTACCAATCCCTTGCAAGATTGAGGACACACTGGACTCTTTGTTCGGTGCTGTCTGGACATTTACAGCCGCACAGCAAAATTTGGCCGTTGTTCGCTTGCAGTGTTGCAAGCTGCAAAACAAAACAGGTGCACCTCCAGGTCGCAAGAAGGTGATTATTTCATCTTCTTTACCCAAACGCATTCTTAGAAATTTCTTAGAGTCGTTGTCCGTATTGGACAGGCCATGTTAGCCAAGTGGATTGGACAGGCCATCTCGGCTTGCTTACAACCCCCAAGAATCGGTGAAAACATCGTGGCTTTAATTAGGCAAATTTGGCAAAGTTTGAAGAGACATTGCCACAGGTAGACTCTCTTCCATGCCGAGAATACGCCTGCTCGAATGCTGCGGTGACAAGAGTGGGAAAATCTCAATGGCACAATTCAATTCACTTCAGATCCTTTTATTTGATCATGTTTGTTCATTGTGTGTTCTATATTTGAGGTTCAATGCTGCCTTAAAAGCTCGCGAGAATCTTAAAAGCAGGTGAGCTCAGGAGACCAAATCAACTACCAATAACCTATGAGCCTATGGGTAGGAAATTGTTTGGGAATTTCGCTTCTTTTAGTGTGGACTTTTTTGGAGATTGCTGGCTGTGCGTGTTTCGGATGCCCTTTGCAGCATTATGGCGCTGTAATCTTCCGTTCTGCATAGTATTTGCAAGTTGGTATTGGTTGTTTGTTGTATTCTTGTTGTTGCTCCTCTTCTTCTTCTTCTTCTTCTTCTTCTTCTTCTTCGTCTTCTTCTTCTTCTTCGTCTTCTTTTTCTTCTTCTTCTTCTTCTTCTTCTTCTTGTTGCAGTTGCAGCTGTAGTTGTAGTTGTAGTTGTACTAGTTGCTGTCGTAGTTGCTGCTGTAATTGTCGCAGTTGTAGCTGGCTGAAGCTGTAGTTGTAGTTTGTTTTTGCAGTTGTAGTAGTAGTTGTAATTGTGTGTTTGCATTTGTACTTGTTGTTGCTGTTGCTGTTGCTGCTGCTGCTGTTGCTGCTGCTGCTGCTGTTGTTGTTGTTGTTATCGACTTGGTTGCTTTTGTTGTTGCTGTTGCTGTTGTTGTTGTTCCTGGTTGTGGTATAGCTGTAGAAGAACACCAACAACTGCTGATACTGTGGTATTTGTTCAGGTGTATGCTGTGTTTGTGATTGCGTTGCGCCTGTGGTTATGGTTGTGTAAAGCCAAGAAGGCAGAAAGTTGACGAAAGCATCAAGGCCAAAAGAAGCAGAGAAGCAAGAAAGCAGAATTTCCATGGTATTTGCCATATGTTCAGCAGTGTGGAACGTCAACCTTCACTGTGGAGATAGAACCTCTCATGTTGAATGGTGTTCGCAACATTTGGAGATAGAACCTTTCATGTCGCATAGTATTTGCAGCATTTCGGACATGATATTAGCAGGATTGTCGAACTTCAATTTTGCAGTTGGCATGGTTTATCCAGTATTGTGGAACTTCGACCTTCCCATCTTGCAGTGTATATGCAATATTGTGAAGCTTCAACCTTCCAATTTAATATGAGCCATTGTGGAGTTTCAACCTTCCATTTTGTTTGAAGCACTGTGACATGTTAGGACTCATGGTCTTTACACCAAAAAAAATAACAAAATGACACGAAGCAACAAAATAGAAACAGCTGGAGGAGGCATGGGGGGGATACCACAGCACCTTCCCTCTAAGGAAAGCAGAGACAATTTCGCTATAGTTTTGGCACTGATTTGCGGTTGTGGTTGCTCTTCTTAGGGTCTTGCTGTTTTTGCTTTTGTTGTTCTTGTTCTTGTTGTAATTTTGCAGGAAGGCAAGCAGAAAAGCACAAAAGCAGAGAAAAAAAAACAGCAGAAAAGCAGAGAAGCAAAAAAAAACAGAGAGGCATAAAAGCAGATAAACGCAAAAGCAGAGAAGCAGAAAAGCAAAGAACCAGTAAAGTGGAGAGGGAGAAATCGAAAGAAAACTAAACTGTGCAAAGGAAAATAAATAGCTCCGCATAATCGCATACTATGTCAACCCTGGATCGCTACGCTGCTAAAAAGAGCAACCAAAACGCTATCAAATAGAACCCCCCCATGGCCACCCTTATTCAGCCAAGCCTTTTTTTCAACTCCAGGGTAAATTTAGATGTGCGTAAAGGCTTTCCACGTATCTTAAAGTCACAGCACCGCATCCCGCACCCCATCACCTCCTCTCTAAATAGCTTCTGCTGCTGCTGCTTCAGCCTCTGCTGCTGCTTTCTCAGCTTTCATCTGGGCCTGAAGCTACACTAGCCACGAAAGGAGAAAGTTGGGGCACATTTGTGGTAGGAGGTGTCTACTTTCGGGACTTCCTCTGATGGTCTAGTTGTACCAAAAGCAGGATGCTAGTTGTCTTTTGCCCTGCTTAACAGGTGTGCAGTATTTCACTTGGACGAGATAATGATACTTCCGAAACAATTGTGTGTTGGTTTTTCCTGGCAGTCTTCTTCTGAGACGAAGGACTGGGCAACCAGGCCAGGTAGAGTGACTTCATTCTACAATCGTGGAATAAAGGTCAGGGAAAACATCTCTGAGTATGGGACCTTGAGCTTTCGCATGTCTGCAGGGTAGCTGATATGGAAGAAGCTGTATCCCAAGAAAGTCACGCACCACGGGATGCAAATGGTTGCCTTGGCCATTGGCACACTGAAGTTCCACCGCTTTCTCGTTTTCTGGATCTTCTTTTGGCATGTTCTCACCTTCGGACTCAGAATGGCATGACTCAGAGACAAAACCACTTATTTTTGCTGGGCTACAGCCATTGCCTGGCCCAAAGCTGTGGCGGAGGGAATATCTTTGCTCTCCCCCTGGACGATGGAGTCAGCTGGCACAAAAACCCTTTGCCAAAAAGCTGTGTTCCAGCAAAGCAATGCCTACCCCATGGTCCAGCTGTTATGGAATCAAGTTTGAAAATGATTGCAAAAGTCTGTGCAAGACTTTTCAGCTTCAAAGCAGAACCTCAGCAGTAGACCCAGGATTTTTGTGATACCATGCGCGGTCCTTGACTCTGCCAAATTGGTAGCCGAAGGCATTCGCCAAGTTTGCCACAAAAAGCGGGCCAATGAGGGTTGCAATGGAATTCTCAAGTGCGCATTCCACGGCCATCACTTTGCCTTGAGACACAAATTGAGAATGCTTTGCATCATTGTCTAACGATCCTTCAGCTGTCTTTACAGCTGTCTTTGTTCTAATAAAAAGACAAACATCAAGGACAAGTTGGCTTGAAGACACAGGTGGGTAGACTCAAAAAAAACTCACCAACCACTCTGCCCACCGTGTGCCAAAGGACTGCGATTCTTGGGTGGCACGATGTCGGACAAAATAGGGAAATTGGTCCCTGACTGGGCCCAATTCCCCAGCAGGCTGAAGGATGCAATGACCGCGAAGTAAACACCTGCATAGTGACTGGAGCGGCTTCGTAAAGCCGAGGGTTTTCTCACCTGGTCACTGCTACAGCAGTTGAAGGACTTGAAGGATCTGCAGCTGTACTTTTCGGGTAAAATGTCATGGCACCAGGATAGACGCTGTCGGGAAAAAAATGACTCAAATCGACTACGATGACAAACAAGGCTTCATAATATTATAATATATTATATATTTATATTTATATGTATGCTGTATGATTCTGAATGTATATCATAATATGTTATATATATACATAGTTTTAATGTCGTTGTGGTGGCCCTCCCCATGGTGTAGTTTTTTTACGCCAAGCATGAGAAAGTCAAGACACCGAAGGTGGCTGCATCAGAGCCCGGAGGGATGCCAGCAAACCACAAATAGATCAGTGGGATTCCAATGGCCACAGTGATCTGTGCCTCTGTGCAGCGCTGTGCAGTGAAGATGTGGTCTTCCAATGTCTTCCAACGACCAGAGATGAAAATGGAAATCATCAAACGACATCAGGTAACTATCCCCTGCAATTGCTGGGCACTGGGCCGGAACGTGATTTGAACAGGATGAAATGTGTTGATCATGCCACGGCTTTGAAGTAGAAACTTTACCACAAAATTATAACTCACTCAGAATTGTGAAGGGCCTTAGCTGCCAAGCTGCGTTCAAAGGACGGCCATGGTATCCAAAGCGTTTGGCAAGGCAGTCAGCAACAGCGCCACCAATGAGGTTTCCGAAGACACCCACCACAGTGCCTGGGGGCAAGCTTTGGAAGTGGCACACAGCTGGACCCTGGTCGACTTATCGAAACTGTTTCAGGAAAGGTGGAAAGGCCAGCCCTCGCGGGAATGTATGTTTTTTCCATCTCACACTTCTATTTCTTTTATGGTGCTATTGGATAAATACATAAACTTTGAATAAACCGAATGAGCATCTGCAGTGGCAGTCCTTCTGATGCCAGGAGCGATCCTTGCCAATCTTCAAGGCCCGAAAGCTTGAAAAAGAGCAAGTTGTTTCCCATCACCTGAGACCCGCAGAGACCCAGGCGCAAATTGGCAAATCTGTGCCTTGCAGCGAAGCCTTGCAGCCATGAAACTGTCCAAGGGATGGTGCCAAAGATTCCTTGCCTGCAGAAGCCAACACAAGTTGGGCATTGCGGCATTGGTAGGACATTCATCCAACTCATGCAGAGGATATGCAGCAATGATTTTCGTCATCCCTCTGCGGAATTAAAACCCTTGACATGTAATGAATCAACCTGATGAGCATAGAATCCGAGGGTAGAAGTAAAGCCCGTCTTGTCTCCTCAAAGCAAGGTCTACTAGTCTCTGCCAAGCTGCACCACCATGATGCAAAAGGTGGGAATAGTCAAGAACTGGGCCTCTGCAGCTCGCTGTGCGTGCAGAACATCAGCTAAGTCGCTAAGTTGCACGGCTTGTTGCACTGTCAATCTGAGCTGAGCATAGCTGATCCCATGCAACGCGAAACAAAGAGCATGAAATATCTGAAACATCAATTAAATCGAATGAAACCTGGTATGTTGCCGCCAGGCGCTCTTGTTCAACACTTCACCCGGCGTACACATCCGGACGACCCGCCGCGCCATGATGGAGATCTCCTGCCACACTGCACCGCAGCATCCCTTCCCCGCAGAGTCGTCAAGCTGCTTCGGCGGCTCCACCTGCAAGCACTGCAAGCCATGGCTAAGCCATTCCTCCAAATTGCAGGTGTTTGTGAAGTATCCTGATTTGGTGCAACTTTAAATAGTAATATATAGTAATACTGTAGTTTTTTTTCCACAATTCTCTACACGAGATATTGATATCTCAGCCCACACAAGCAGAAAGAGAGATAGAGAGAGAGACAGGCGGGTTGGAAAGACAAAAAGATACAAAAAGTATCAAGAAGATTTGCCAACACAAAATCTGGACTCAACTTTGCCATCAGAAAACTGAGAGTTGTGAGACTCCGAGGTCTGCATTTGAAGATTTTGAAGGTCTCAATGGAAAACCCAGAAATCTATGGATCGAGTCCTGTGAGGCGCTGAGGATGCTGAGGCGTTGGCCATAAAAATGCCAATCACCAGACCGACGAGAGCTGAAAGAACACCACCCAACACGAAGAGCGCTCTCCAGCCAGGGATTTCACCTCACCAGCCAGGGACTTCAATGGCAGTGGTACTGAATTGGGAATGGCATGGAATGGCAACTTGGATCACAAATCTGAATGTTGACCAGGGCCAACTTTGAAGCTGAATGTGGCTGTGGGATTGTGGATACTTCGTTCAATTTCAGTATCTCCAAAATACTCTCTGTAACAGCTCAGCATCTCAGACGTTGATAGATGGGAAGAACACGCTTGAAACTTGAGTGCAATCACTCATCGTTCAAGCAGCGCGATGATCTAGCAGTTCTTCCCATGGTGCACATGCATTCTTGTGTAAGCTTATGCACATATGAGCAGTGTTCCCTTCCATGATACTGGTTGGTTGAGGGGGATTCCAAAATGGATGGTCAGAAGCTCCAATATCTTGGGTCGTATAACCCCCTTCAATCATGAAGCAACAGGGGTTTGGAACACTGCTCACATCTTCTATTCGCGGTAAACATGCCAAACTTCCCACTTCACCAGTGCAGAAACTATGCCGAGTCACCCACTTGGATGTTGGCCAAATTTCCAGCTACCCTCAGTTTCGAAAATCCCGGCAGGATTTGTTCTTCTCTTTAGAACACTATATACTATATATACATCCTTGACATGCCTTCTGATGTTGCATTGTCTGTACTGAAGCAACTGGCCTCTGACTCTGTTGAACGAAATTTAAAAAGACGTTTTCCACCAAGTCTACAGGATCAACATTCAGACTGTAGACACAGAAATTCCCAGACCTTGCGACTAGTTGCAAGGTGGTGACGCACATGCCAACCAAGAGTGCACTTTGCACATAGGAGAACATCTTTCCACGGCGATCATCAGATGTGGAATCTGCAACGATGCCATTCACGATCGGCCTTCACCACTTTCACTGTCTGACAGTCTGACATTTTTTCAGTTTTTCAGCCATGGTGGATTCAAAGTTGCCTTCATCCAGTCTACTGGTAAAGCCGGTAAAGCCCAAGCAAGATTTCTCCGGATGATACCAGCAATACCAATCCTCATGATCAAATAAGCAGCAAAGCCATCGCCTCAAGGAGGCCAAGAAGAAGCCACTCATCCCTCTAAGGACCTGGAAATGTCATGTCGCCCCAGCTTATGAAATCTTTGTTAGTTAGGCAATATATGGCAATATCTTCCAACAGCACTAAGTCACTAAGTTCTTCGATGCTTGCAGCTGCAGCTGAACCCTGGTGCAACCATGACACAATCATGAAGGGAAAGCTCGGCACGAAGGCCATCAGTGTGGCCTGAGCTACAAGTCCCAGCCTTTATTCCAGACAATTCCGGTGCAACGAATGCCGTCTTCAGCACCATATGTTGGTTAAGAAAGTTAAGGTGAAATTTGACAATGCATTTAGGTTTAGGCTCCAGAACCTGGCATGTCAATGTATATCGCAGTTCGTGCGGCCAAACGGCTGCTGTAGCCTCTCCTATGGCTCCAATCATCAGAATGTGCTTCCTCTTGATGCAACCTGTGCAAAATGTCCACCATGCCAACAAGAAGACATGTCTCAAATGTTCAATGATTGTTAATGATTAAGAATGATTGTTCATAATTATTCATGACTATTAATGATTATCAATGATTTCTGATCACCAAATGGTCTGAGCCAACCTTTTCCAAACTTCCAGAAGGCGGTGAACATATTCCCTCTGAAGGAGTGTCACTCAAGGAATTGTAACAAGTATATAAACAAACAGATTCCTGGTTTCCGTGCCAGTATGGCTCTCAAAACCGTCCTGGAATCTATGAAATTGCTACACCTTCGGCATGTACTACATTGTAGGCATCTGTAGGCACTCAGATTGTTGGCATGTTTCTTCCTGGTAAAAAAGGCCTCGGTCAGCGATGCCGCCCCAAAAGGGTGCAGCCAGGTTGGTGAGGACCATCTGGACCGAGCTCAGGATGGCGACATCTGTTAACACCATCATGCCGCCTTTCTGCAAAGCAAACTGGACCGCTGGAACTAGCTGCGAGTCGATGCCTGCAACAAGCTGACAAGCTGACGAAAGCTGCGACTCAATGACAAGCAGTGCGAAAAGAAGTAGGGACACCGGGTTAGTTCAAGGGACTCAAGGGAAAACTTACAGGAAATCATGGCGTCTACTGTGTCTTTCATGCCTATTTTTTCACTGCGGGATTGGAACAGCAGCTGGCGCCAACCTTTTTTGTCCACTGGGTAACCTGCAGTTGCAAAGTCTTGAAAGACTCCTCGCGAGGCTTTCAACCTCAGGTGACTCATGGTCCCAAAGAAAGTTGCCGCCAAATCAGCTTCATAAGCTACCTAAAGATATCTAAGACATGAAGATTTTGACTTCTCACTGTTTGGCTGTTGTTCGAGAAACACGATCAATTTTGCACATATGTCACTTCCGTTTCGTCTATGTTCAAGTTCCCTCCGCAAATCGTTGCTAACGGGTCATGTTTGCTACCATTGCCCCAAGACAAGATAATACTGGTGCAGTCATTGCCAATATTTGAGCAACAGTCGATATGCCTCTCATTTTCCACCTCCTGCCTGTTCCCACCTGGCCTTTCGCGTGGTCGCGACAAGCGAAGCACAAGACCAAACTGAGCCAAGAAGGCGAGTTCGTCGTAGTCATTTCCCTGCACCTGCTTTGACAAAACGTTTGATCTTGCAAGGACTCAACAAACCATCAAATGCAATCAGAAGTTATATCGTATGTTATGTTTATATGTACAATTAGATATATACATACACATAACATCGAATATAACTTGTATAGCCTACAAGCCTGCTTCTCACCCTTGGAACTCAAAAACAACTGACACAAACGTACGGATCTCAAAAGTTGTTTCATATTGATCCAAGGAGCGAAGGTCTGATAGAACTGCTCTAGTTCCGCATTGCTTCCTTTCAGCACCAGTTGCCGCGTGGCAATATGGGAGCGGATCTCTGAAATTCCCGGTCGCAGCGTCGAAAAAGCGCCGTCTTCAGTGCCATGATCTTTGCAAAGCACATCGTATTTCCGTCGCCAAAGACCAAAACCACAGTTGGCGTAGTGAAGCACCACAGGTGCGCCAGGACCTTTGCACAGCAAGGTATACAACGTCATCCCTCCATCCCGCAGAAATCCATGCACGCCGGCTGGAAGTGGTGGAAGTTCTCCACGTGGCCCGATGGAGGTCCTAACAGCACACTTTCCGTTGGAATAGGAATTGAAATATGCTGGGCAATGCGGTCGTGGACCATGGCAACTTTCATCATCGCTGGAGTCAGCACTTGTTGCTGGCTGTTCTATTGCACTTAGGGTCACATCCAAACCTTTGAGAACAGGAGCTCTCTTTGACGCAATCTCATGCATGATGGACAAAAGGCGACGCAGAGCATGTCTTTCTCTTCGAGGGAGCCTCACGTATCCATGAGAACGACCACCTGGGACAGCATCTGCATGTCTGCGCGCAAAAAGATCTGGCTCGAATTCCTCATCTTCTGCAGCGACTTCGCCGGAATATAAAATGCGCGGTTCAACGCCAAGCTCTTCCAGAAGCATTGGACTCATCTTGAACAGAGTCACCTCTTCGAATGGATCTTCAACGTCCAACTGTTCAGGAACTGCTTCAAGGTTCGCAAAGCGGACTGCAGAAAAATGTAGAGGAACTTCTGAAAAAAACTTGCGAGCATCGTTGTGCCTTTCTTGGTCAGGGAAGAATAAGATCTCATCCGCATCCACGTGAAGAAGCCACTCGAAGCCTTCCGACTGGGCAGCGAACAGTGCATGTTCGGTGCAGAGCATTTGCCGTGCCTGAACATCTTTAATATGTGTATCAAGGTGGGTAGTTTCGCGATAGAGTTCTAGCGGCTCATCTTCACGCAAGTAGTATCGTGATTTTTGGCGAACTTCACTCCACCACTGATCAGTGCATGGGATGGCAACTGCAGAACACAACAAGCCATTGGGGCCAGTGGGTAACGGCCTACTGAACTTTCGCACAGAAGCTATTGCATCAGGCTCCCCTTCATCATTTGGAGAGTCAAAGTAGAGCATGACCTGCTGAAATCCATTGGCGTGGTGCTGCAGAATCAAGCTTTCAAGCACCTTACCTGGAATGCCTCTGACCATCGAAGCAACACAAAGTTTTGGAAGGTGACCCTCACAACGGTGATCCTCATGAAGAAGTGGCGGTGCTTCCATCAGGGTCCCATCAGGTGAATGCCAGCTGCTGAGCCATGCCAAATCCATCAGCGGTTTCGGCCGAAGGCCCCTTGGCAGCTTGCGCCAGGCCACACCATTGGCCTCTGCGCAACGGAGCGCTTCGAAGTATGGCCAGTCCTCCATGTTTCGGCTGACGCGGAAGAAGCGTGGCAAACCAATCTTGCGACCATCGACCAAAATGTATACAGCTTGAACCTCTGAGATTTCGCTGGCCCAAACTTCATCTTCGTGCAACCTGGCCCAGCCATCCTTGAAGTCTTTGGCTAAAACCAAACGACCATATTCCAAGCATCCCAACTTGACAGCATCAGCGACAGGCGCTGATCGCAGTTCAACATCTTCAGTGGCTTCCAGCAACAGCTTCTCCTGTGCCTTGGCCTGAAGTTGCTCCAGCATCTACAAAGGCTGCCCACTCAGGGCCACAAATGATTGGCTGCTCATACCAGCTGGATCAGGAAGTTATCATTGTAAAGACCCTGAAAAAGATGTAACATGATGTAATATGACAGCCTGAATCGGCAGCTGTGCTTGCATTGGCCAGAAAATGAACACCAAACATTGCGTGACACTGGTTTTGGTTCGATGCAATAATTAGCCGCTGTCAGGTGGTGACTTGCTCATCTGTTCGCTGCCTCTTGATGTTTGCCTATTTCTTTCTTGATCGAAGCCAAAACTGCTGACAGTATATACCATGACACATGAATTCTTCCCGTTGCATGATCTTGAAAATAGTCGGAGAGGGCAACAGATCTGTATTCAAAACGGGGGTGATGTGAAATCCAAAAAGGTTTAGATGATGTTGAGACCGACGGGGCTTTGGCTTTGCTTCAGAATTGCTGGTCTTTCCAGGCTTGGGAAATTACCAGACTTCCGCTGATGATATATTCGAGTTGCTTTTTTCGGCTGTGAATCCTGACAGCAAACCCTCCCAGCTCTACTTCTCTCATACTGTTTGACGATTACTGTACCTTTCTTAAGCTCCCGTCTTTAGATTCTAAGTTGCCTTTTTTGAAAATAAATTAACAAAATGCTTTGTCTGTGGTGCATCATGGACAAAGGCTTGTTGATGTCCTCTTTCATGGAAAATCTGTATCAATCAGTCGTGAGAGAGTCGACATCTGCTCATTTTGTAGAGTTAGAATTAGAACAGCATGGCTTGTCCAAAATCAAGCTTTCAAGCTGTATCTAGGCCGTCTTTTTGTGTGCCCACGTACTTGTACCAGATCCCGTGGGTCACGGTCAACTGCCATCCATGGCCCTTGGCCCGAGGGCCTTCTACTGCGCTGGCCAGGCAAAGAGCAAAAAGCATCTTCCAACCAGGCTGTCGCCCCACATCAGCACCATCCATGCCCGGCTCTTTGGCGTCTGTAATCTCAGAGGCATGGCTTTCCTGCTGAGTCCAACAAATCTCAGCTTCCAAACAAAATGCCGTCACATATTTCTAGATATTGTTTTGATAGTTAAAAGATAATAAAAAGTACTTGAGGGACAGCCAAGCACATCGAGAGGCTTTGATGTCCTCCAACTTCTTGGGCTGAACTGGCGACAGCACGTCCATGGCCTCAAAATTTTGATGAAACACATCACAAAATGACGCGGCTTCTTGTCACAGTCCAATTGTTCCCACTGCAATGCTGCAACGATTTGAGGTCAAGACTGGGCCACAATGGAGCGGCAATCAGCGTATAAACCAAAAGCTTGAACCAGAAGCTGAAACAGCTTCAGGACAAGTTCCAAGGTGGCATCTGCTTGGTGAGATAGTGATCTACTGTGTTCACCACCTTTATTTTACAAGTTCCTTTCACAACAATCACAGTTTACAGTTTCAATTTGTTGATGTTTCACTATTTCCACCTCATAATTTTCTTGTCTTTTTGGGATTCCGGACTTGTCCAAGCTGCCAGTGTCATCAACATCAACCTGGCACCACGTTTTCAGCTCTTGAAGTCATTGTTTTGTTTGGCATGCCGGGTTTTCCAGATGTTTCATGTTCGACACACCGAAAAGATGTCGGAGTGCAGCCCGCCTTGCTCAGCATGGTCTGCATGACCAGGAAATTGGCGGTGAAGCCCAACTCTCTCAGCGCTCGCATGGCCTTGAGCGGTGATAGTGACCCGTGTTTCCGACAGGGGGGCTACTGCCGAAAAAAAAAAGTTGTTTGCTGGGTCAAAACGATGGTACCCTGATGTGAAGAACCCTAAAAAAGCTGGTCAATGAATCCACCCAAATACGGTGCGGTATATGATAATTATTATAATTCTGATTGATTATGTAAAATATACATATATGCGTATTTCACAGGTTTTGATCCATCCGCAAGTGTCAATAACCAAACACTCCAGCTACTCTAAAGTGATATCACTGGCCCCAAGCCTCCAAGGCTGGAAGACTTTGCACTCGATCCTTCCCGGGCTCTTCACACTACTTACCCGGGCATTGAGACCACCTATTGCAGGATACTTTGGAGCTTGTTTTCCACACTGCAAAGTGTACCGAAACAAGGTTATGTGAGTTATGTGAGTTATGTGAGTCATGTGCAAGTTTCCATGGCTCACCAAGCAAATCCAATTGCATCCATCAAAGTCTAGAAAAAGTTGGCAGCTTATGGAGTTTCGGACCCTAATTTGCGAACCCTTGGCCTTGTCGAAGGCTCCATCAATCTGCTGCAAGTCAATGTTGGCAAAGCCCTGCAGAGTTTTGTCTTTGCATTGAGCATGCCAAAACGTGGAAAACGCAGACGGGCCTCCCGCTTCCGGTAGGTCAAAAGCAAGCGCCAAAGTCCACTGAGATCCATCCTCGGTTCACAAGACATTTTAGACAAACTTTAGATTTTTAGACACAAAATACAAACAAGATACAAACAAGATACATTTTAGGTTTGGTGCAACTTGCACAACTTCATCGTACAGAGTGCAAGAAAAGATACGGGGCTGTGAGTTCGGCAAATCTGGCTGTGCTGAACCAGCACTTGCTCGATTCACGACGATCTAAATGAATACACAAACAGAATCAAACATGTCCATTCATAGATATTCTGCATACTCCCAACAAACAAACAAAGAAACAAAGTACAAACAGTATCAAAGAGTGCCATGTTTGGTGGTACACCGAAAATGCATGGTGGTAGCTGGTGAGGCTCCAAAACGTGGGTGCTCAAGCTAAAGCTAGTGACAAGTTGACAAGTCGAATTGCAGCTTCCAGAGGTTCTCCAGCTCTCAAACCCTCCTGCATACCCTTGATTTCAATCTTCACCATCTCAAAGAATTAAGGTACTGACTCTGAACTGTCAACGCCAGCTTCTTCAGCAGCCTGGCTCAAAATGATTTACTATCACCCTCCTCACCCACCTCTAAAATACCAGCAAATACCAGGAGCATCAAATCTAAATGTGGGTGGTTGCAGCAATTTCCAGCTGCAAAGAAATCCAACAGCTCAGGGAATTTGGCATAAGCATCTCCGCAGTTTCCAGTTTTACTGTTCCCTTTAAACATCAGTCTTAAGGTCTGGCCAACCAGGCCTCGAAAATGGCTGAGATGTCCCACATCTCCTCAGTATCCCACTTTCTGACACTATTCAAATCTATTCAATGAGCCCATAATCTCTGTGCCAATGATCGCCGATCGCTTCAGGTGCTGCAGCTGTCGTGCACTGGGCTTAAGGCATAACCAATTTCCTTCAGAATTGGCACCACCTGAGTTTGCCATATCATAATCCCTTCTTCCTATTACTAAAACTCCCCCAAATAAAAAATAGGAATGGTTTGGCACTTCCGATTTTTTTGGTTGGTTACAATTGGATTCTTAATTGTGGTAATTGAGAATCAATAGGAGAACAGGATGGTGAAACAATGGGTTCAACCCCCTATCAATAAAAATAGAATGGAACCTGGAGGTTTCTTATTAGGGTCCCATTTCACAAGTTTTACCCTTTATTTTTATCATTGATGTTTTCATTGGAATATGAAGGGAAAGCTTTGAAATCCAGTTTTTGGCGATTATATTATTATTATTAGTATTAGTATTATTGTTATCATTATTATTGGTGTTATTATTATTATCATTATCATTATCATTATTATTATCATTATTATTAT
>Ga0126342_10010226_pt1 | contig 16780 bp, 18 predicted proteins | sample Cyp1metagenome_FD_92528 | JGI IMG/M metagenome (GOLD analysis project Ga0126342, IMG submission 92528) | Coral microbial communities from Lord Howe Island, Old Settlement Bay, Australia - Cyphastrea 1 metagenome | ecosystem: Host-associated > Invertebrates > Cnidaria > Coral ... | reverse complement strand
TATAAAAATATATGTTTGTATATTTGAAAATCTCATATGTGGTTGAGTATGGTTTAATATAAATAAAGTTATTTATATCTATTTTTGAATTTAAAACGCGGGGGGGGGGGGTTGAAAATGGGAGATCCGCAAGTTGCCATGGTTGTTTCAATACAACTGCTCTAATTTGGGAAAAATGGGGTTGCAAGGGACCTCCTCCGACCCTTCGTCCTCTGATAATGAAAAACAGGTTGCTGTGAAAGCTGCGGCCCATTTATAGCTACAAAACATGGTCATTTCAAAGCTATGTTAAATTACCAGAGGGTAATGTTGGTTTAAACGTGGTTCAAACACGTTTCGTACTTGCTTTGGTGGTGTCAACCCATCTAAATCTAAATCAATTCAATATACCAAATCACCAAATCTGGTTAAACATCAAAAATAACACGCTCACAACCACCGACCAGAATGCTACTTTCAAACTCCGCTTGTAACATACAATAAGTTACATAAATCATGGCAAAAGCTCATCCAATCTCCATCATTTATTGCGTGAAGATAAAATGACTATATGTTGTTTTTATTGCCACTCAATATTCCACTTAGATAAACCGAGCATGATATTCCATTATGAATGCAATCGATGCATATTTTTGTTTTTAAATAGTATCCCTAAGATCAAAAAAACCACTGAGTATTCCATGAATCGTCATAGGATAATCGTATCCACTGTATCCACTTTCATATTCCACTTTCATATTCCACTGAGTATTTCATGAAGTCCATGACTGGTTGGTGGTTTCAACCCCTCTGAAAAATATCAGTCAATGGGAAGGATTATCCCATAATATCATGGAAAATAACATTCATGTTTGAAACCACCAACCAGATGAATAGCTGCTGTTTCCAACAAACACCTCCAGGTGCCTCGCAATTTTTGTCTCCACTCTGCAGGTTCCAAGTCCTGGAGCTGCTGGAGCTGGAAAATCCCATCCCCTGGGCATGTTTGGGATGGGAAACATCAACATAATGGGATTATTAGTAGGGCTTCCACCAATGGGATAGATCAGCAACAATAAACTGACACATGGGGATGATTTGTTTACCTGGTTGGTGGTTGAGCCTACCCCTCTGAAAAATATGTTTCTTCGTCAGTTGGGATGATGAAATTACTGAATGGAAAGTCATAAAATTCCATGGTTCCAAACCACCAACCATATCAAATGCCCATCTTGGAAAATCAATGTGGATTTTCGTGGATTTTTCTATGGAAAACATCTATAGATACCCTCTGGTAAACTAACGTAACTATGGAAAATCACCATTTTTAATGGGTAAATCCACTATAAATGGCCATTTTCAATAGCTATGTTAAATTACCAGAGGGTAGGAAAGAACTTTCTTTGTGTACACCACCCAAATTGCAAAATCTGGTATAAGTGGCATGGTTTTTGATTGGATTTGCCACAGCAAGCGTTTGACCATGATTGATTATTGATACCTCACCACACAGCTGCGCGTGTTTCAAGCAATTCTTGATCTCGATCCTTGATCTCTTTGCAACCAATACAAAGCGCAAAGTAATTCTTGGCTGGGGATCATTTTCCCTGTTTGCCACCATTTCTGAATATGCATGCATCTAAATATCTATTATCAATATCTACAATTCACATTTTTATCATTTGTTTATCTAAATATCTGCAAGTTTTCTTCACCCTTTTCATCCCTACAAAAGAATCCACAGAACTACCAAAAGCAGCTTTACCCAATCGAGGAACACAAGACTCGCAAATGATACATCCCTCACCCGAAATGAATTGAAGCATCAAAGTGCCCAGGACTTGTTTCATACTTGAATGCTCCAGGCTTACATGTGTTAATTTTGAAATCCAGCAACTCCACACCGGGGAATGACTGACGTTGGTGCTCAGCAGCGTAGTCTGCTTTCGAAAACTTGTCAAGACCCAGCCAATGGCGAAAAACAAATTCACACCAAACAAGTGCTAGATTACTCTTCTCCCTCGAATTTGGCCTTACAATCTATCTATCTATCTATCTATATATATATAAATAATCGATTATATATATAATATACATTACTAGATGTTCAACAGGTAGGAACCATGCAAGAATGGACTGCTCAGGAGGTCGCGAAGGGGATCCCCCTGGGCCAAATTGGGCTTTAGGATTAGCAGGGATACCCCATTGATACATGGATTGGTTTCTTCCAAAGATGGGACATGTTCGAACGGCACATTTTACGGGACTTAGCTATCAAACAAGTTAAGCCCCAAAAAACTTTGCCAAATTGATGAAATCCCATTAAATCCCATCAAAAATCCCCATGGTTTTTCCCATGAAAAACCCTGATTTGTAACGACTGGTCAGGGATGCTTCAGGCGCAAAAGGACTGCTCGGATCCAAAAGGGCCCCAGGGCTCCAGGTTGCACGCGTTTTATGACCCCATATGTAACATTATATATATATATAGTATATATATAAATATACTATATATATATTATATATGTAATGAACCCATATATCTATATATAATAAATATAAATATATATATATATATAAATAATATACGGATGTATAACAAGGGATAATTCAGGTACAACTGGATTGCACCCCCATCTCTGGCCGTGCCTCTCCCCGATCGCTCATGTCAATCCCACCCTTCAACCTCAGTGCCCAGGCATCTCGGGTTTACCCCGAAAAGCAGCCTAGAAACCACAACATCAGTATCCAAACAACTGGACAATAGTATACAAAAGCTGCATTTTGCGAGGACATCACGTGCCAAAAAAAACCGCAGACGGGTGCTAACTTTAAGTGACCATTCACAAAAAGGAATGACACCGGTTTCAACCGAACACGAACATATAACCTGCGAGTCATCCTGTCATCTTCTTGGCCGTGGTTGGTGGTAAGCCCTTCATTCACCCAACCAGTGTTGGGGTCTGGGGTCAGCAACCAACACTGGGGGTTTGCTTCTCTGCGGGCTCCTGCTGACTTGCGGCAACTTGCGGTTGCCATCGGTTGCCCCTCCCCAGCAATGCGAACCGAGCAAGGTACAGTTGCTCATTCAGAGACACCAACTTCTTTGCCTGAAAGAAATGATGTGTTCCACTTGTCGGTGGGTAGCTTCCATCATTTTTTGGGGACTGAAATCACAATGTCTGCGATATACTGGATTCAAAATTCACGCAACTGCATGTTCGCTGACTCATTCTTGTTGCTAAACCACTGGTCAACGTGTCTTAGCTTGAACAACTCAAAATTCCTGTTCTTCATCAGCAACTGCAGTCAACAACTTTGTTTTAAATGAGCAGTACGTAAATCCAACTTTTGATGTTTATAAAATCCCCTCCTGGTAAGCCATTGGCGGTGATGTATGGGATGTATGATTGAGCTGCCCCCAAAACCATGGCTGGGTCGATGTAGAGTTTCCTAACCACCAGTCACGATAAGAAGGTCGAACCTGAACCATCCACACAGAACTGGGGTTGGCTACCCATCAAAATGCAAAAAACCATCATGAGTTGATCATATCTATGATAATGTCCCATCTTGTATCCTATACTAATATCCGAGTTCTAGTTGGTAAAGTTGCTAAACCCTAGAAATCCCGATTTTTCATAGGTGAACCACGGTGAACACATCATTTCTGCCACGTTTCCCGATGCTTTCCGCCGCGTTGGCCCAAAAGGGCCCTGCACCTTCACACGAAGGCGAGGAAAGGCGAGCTCGGGCACCTGGCGCAAACACACACATATGATATTATAATATACCATAAATATTTTCTGTTGTGTATATTATATATATAGTATAGTCGTATATTTTATTGTCATATATATATATGTGTGTGTGTATTCATATATGTATATATATAGATATTGTTCTATATTTCTATGTGCCTGATAATGGGATATACCCATGTATACCCCCGCAATGGCGCAGCAATATTTGGGAAAATCAGAAATCACCTTCAACAAACCCAGGCATACACACACATATATATATATATATGTTAATCATATATTTATACATATATTTAAATATGCAAAATATAATTCCTAGACTGGATATATAAGCGAGTCATGTTTGGAATGACTCCTCTTACAAATCATAATTTAGGAGATAAAGAGCGGGAAAACAAACAAGATATAAATATATAAGTGCTCCCTGTGAATGAAGAGGGGGAAGCGATCTTCCTGAGGTATGATCCCGTTTGGGGTACGTTTTGAGTAGCACATTGATACAGCCCCAAATATTTAAAATAGGGCATACCAACATGGCATTTCTGTAAAAGCCGTTTGTTTCTGGAGGTTTCCCAACTTTTTTTTTATGTGACAAAGCCATGTAAATCATCGAAATCGCACATCATTGCGCATTCTTCAGTGAATCTTCTGTGAACCTTGTCCATTTGAGGCACATAAATCATATAAATCTCATAGAAAATCTCATGCTATCCATCTGGAGGTCGCCATCTGGCCCCTGTTTTGCCCATCGCTGAGGTCTTGCACTGCATCCATCTTGCAGACGATGGGCTCTGCACCTCGCTAGCTGGGGGGTTTTAATCATCAACAATAGGGATACAAGGTGGTGCCCCCAAGATAGCTAAGTTGGTGAACATAACTCCAATAACTATCTATGGTTTTTGTTGGTGATATATCTATAGTTAATGGGCTTATAAACCAACTTATAACTGGGGGGGCACAACCTTGTATGATGATGATTGTAACGGATGTACCCTCTGGTAAACATACAAAAAGCTATTGAACATGGCCATGGAAATAGTGGATTTTCCCTGCTAGAAAATGGGTGGATTGTCCATAGTTATGTTAGTTTACCAGAGGGTAACGGATGTAGCTATGGATGGGGATAGTAACCGTAACCCACAACTCTTCAATGATCAACAAGAGCATCAACTCAACGGATTGGTGGATTTCAGAAACAGTTTGGTCTTGTTTGGTGGGGGTAACAACTCATCAGATTCATCAGCTTGTAACAAAAATGTATAATGTGACAAGTAGTCAAACAAAACATGTCCATCAAAAATGAACCAATCAACAAAAATCAGCCAGAAGCATGCGGCTTGTCGCAGGTTGTAATATATGTATACTTGTACGATGTGATCGCCCATTGACAAGCCAGTCACAAATAGTTCCAAGCACTCCCCGTTAGCGAACATGCTTCAGGAGAGGAGAAAACGTCACGCAAAGGGCCATGTACCTTAGGCATTCCTGGTCTTTAATATTAAATATAATCAGCAAAGATCAACAAAAATCATATACAGAATCCAAATACAGTATATCCGGAAATGTGACCCACATAACATCAATTGGTATCCAGATGCCCCCGGGTGACCCTGCGCCGGAATGAGGCAAAGCGCCGAGCCTCACGTCAAACTGATGTTGATCAACCAAAAAAAGAGGATATTTTGAATTTAGAGATGTCCACAATATATTTCCATGGTATTTCCATGGTATTATTGCACATAAACTAAAAAAAAAACATCCCCGCATCCCACCTGTTCCCAAACTTTTTGTGTAGAAAAACCATACGGTCCCCAGGTGACCACAGAAAAACCAGGCGCCCCAGCAACGAAGTCAGCATACCTCTGCTGGAGGTGAGGATTTGTTGATGGATTCATGGTGACTATAGATTGGTGTCAGGGAAAAAGTGCAGAAATCATTGGGAAACTGCTGCAGTTGTTCACCACCAATTTAACCCGTTTGGATTGGGTTTCCAAGAATTCAATGATTGGAAACCAGAAATATTGAAAATTGGAAACCACATTTTTTTATCAGGAAAACCATGGTTTCGGGTTAAGATGTTCCCTTCAAACAATCCAGTGAATAGCCGAAGTGATGAGCAAACCTGAGTATGGTTCAAACACCAGGGATAGTTGACGGGCCCAACGACAGATTAAAACTGCCGTTGCAACTTCAACACACACACACGACATATATATATATATGGCATATATATATACATATTTATATAATTAATTATGTACCGGTAGTTATATATTTATTCATATTCTCAAATCAACGTGGAAACATGAATATCCTAATTTCCTAGTTGGCTTAATTAACTTGCTGCCATGTTCTATCTTTGTTTTTCTCTGTTTACCATTTTTCCCGTGGTTCCCCTTGGTTCTATCTACCATTCTGCAATTGACCCCGCCAAATAGGGGCTTGTCACTTAAAGGGATGGCATATTCAAACTATGTCCAAATTATAGCCGCACTATATGGATCAACTTCGGGACACTTACTGGCCTCAGGGTCTATCTTAACTTAGATCTTGGCAAAATTAAGACTGTCCACGAACAGGAAAATATGTCTCTTTAAGACTTATATAAAGACTAGTTGGAAGATTAGTTTCCGCAAAAAATAGACTAGTCGAGCAGTGTTCAAAACGCTCTGTCCCTTGACGCTGGCTGGTCACTGGTTGACAGGATTTCCAAGCTCATGTATGATCAATGGGAATTTCAGGATCCTAAAATGGAGGTACTGTACCATATAAGGCCATATTTTGAGGGGATATTCCCTTACATAGGCCTTACATGGGCCTTATATATGGTAGGTACCTCCAATTTAGGATCCTGAAATTCCCATTGATATGATAATCACCCATATTATTAAAGGGTAGTATAACCCCCGAACTACTCATCAACCAACCAGGATGTTGAACACATTCGAAACTTAGTAAAGTTGAAGTTCATCATAGCTGATCCCATGAACTATTTAACCACCATATTTAACCATCATATTCCCATAAATCTTGGCTTTTACAAATTTCATTTGTACCAGCCAACCACATGGATGGTTTCAATCCCAGCCATCAAAATGGTCAATTTGGGGATGCTGGTTGGTGGTTTTATATAACCCCTCTGAAAAATGATGGAGTTCGTCAGCTGGGATGATTATTCCAAACATACCATCTGGTTATTTAACATAGCCATATAAAATCACAATACTTTAATAGGTAAACCATCTATTTCTATGGGCCATCGAAATCCCATGGCTATGTTAGTCATAACCAGAGGGCTTTCTGGAAAAAACAATTCGTGTTCCAAAGCACCAAGCGTTGGATCGTGGCGGATCCACCATGGCACCCTTCGGCACCTTTCACAGGCCAAAGTCAACCCGCTGAGCTGCACGTTCAAGCCATCCCTGGAGACCTCGGAAACATGACCATCGAAAAGAAACAAAAAAGGGACGTTTTTAAAGGACGTTTTAAGGGAAACACCTCAGTTTTTCATGGAGACTTAACTGATTTAATATGATCTCATGATATATTCATAGGATTTTAAGTAGCTAAGTTGGTCAACTTGAGCAGCTAGGATTTGGATGGATTTAAGGGGGTATATCGGACGAAATCATTGGGTTCAGAAGCCTACGTGCAACATTTTGTGACTTTTTCGTTTCAAACAATGTTCAGAACATTCTTCACGATGTCACATCGACATCATGAGATTGACCTCACTGTTCCAATCGCCTTTCTGGTTGCTGGTTTTAAATAACCATCTTGAAAAATATTACTGTTCGTCAATGGGGTTGGGATGACATTCCTATTATATATGATGGAAAATAATCCACATGTTCCAAACCACCAACCAGCTTTCGTCCCCATGTTTTTCATAGCCATAGCTCAACCTGAACTTGGAGAGAGTCAACAAATGGCCTCTAGTAAACGTTTTTTCATAACTCATGGGGAAAATCACCATTTTTCATGGGAAAATCCACTATTTCTATGGCCATTTTCAATAGCAAACTGTTAGTTTACCAGGCCGGGTACATCCAATACTAAAATTCCCAATCATGGCGCAGGACACCCTGCCAGTGCGTCCATCCATCCTTTCATGGTCTCCCCAGCCTGCCAAGCTCCCTTATGTAATTTCACATAGCTATGGACAATGATGACAATGCCCAATTTGTAGATTACTAAGTTGTTGTATTTACTATTTACCGTAATTTAAAAGGGCAACACTTTCCATAGCTATATGTTAAATCACCAAAGGGATCCAAAGGGCAAATCCCAGTATATAAAATCCCATGGAATCTTATTCAAATTCCATTAAACCCAATCAAATATCCAGTCAAATCCCATCAAGTTCCAGTAAATTTTCATAAAATGTCCATTCAATCCCATTAAATCCCACTAAAATCACATAAAAATCCCATAAATCCAAATTAAATACCATTTAATTCCCCATGATCGTTCTTCGCCCCCTTTTGAAAAAATCCCTGGCCAACGTCCCCATCGAATCTCAGCCAGATTCGCCCAAACTCGTCCGACAAGGCCATTTGACCTGGTAGAGATAGTGTTATAAATCATCATCAGTCAGTATCAATCAGTTAATCAGAACAGATTCAGATTCTGATTCTGAATGATTTTGAATGATTCTGATTGTCATAAATCTGAATCCTAATCAGAATCTGAATCCTAATCAGAATCAGAACAATAATCAGCAGTTAATGCTAATCAGAATCAGAATCACACACACGTTTTTTTTTTTTTTAATATATATATTATATATATATATATGAATACAAACTAGATCAATCTATATAGTATATATATAATACGTATAGCGTATATCTCATCATCGAAAACATCACAAAACTGTAATCTTTCACGGTTCCCATGTGGGGACTATTCTCTCCTAAACCGTCACGGTGCGTGCCCATCCCCATGACCTGCACCAAGCTTTGTGTTGCAGGACTTCCTGCTGCGGATCTTTCACCTTCGGGCGGCAATGGAAGGCCATGGATCCCCCGGCCGAAGCCACAATGAAGTAGCAAGGTCTACATGTGTCTTTAAATATGATATATATATTTATATATGATATATATATATATGATATATATGATATATATGATATATATGATATATATGATATATATGATATATATGATATATATATATATAAGAGATAGTCTGAAAATAAAGGTACCCCCGAAGTTTCCCTGCAAAAAATGCACCTGGGGGCTCCATTCTCAGATCTACATCAGATACAGCTAGAAATCTGCTACTTACTTTATTTCGCCAGGCTCACCACGTCTGCAAATGGCATGACCATGCAAGTAAAGCGCCCTTAGTGCTCGGAAGAACCACTTCCACCTCATGCCATAAATTGTCATACCAATCATCCACCAAATGAAGAAACATAAAATTCATAAACAAAATAAACACATATATCCTAATAACATCTAATAACCCCTCCCCCCCACAAGAAAAAAACAATTACCCTCTGGTTATTTAACATAGCCATGGATAATCACCATTTTTAATAGGTAAACCATCTATAAATGGGCCATTTCCCATGGCTATGTTAAATAACCAGATGGTAACATCCAAAAACAAACATATCGGCCCCCGCAAATCACGAAACCCAATTCCTCAACCAGGATTTCATCCGACTCTGCTTCCCCACCGGCTTCACTAGGTAGAATGCCAAGACCTGACTTCTGCGAAGGACTTGATGGGAAATACTACACAAATGTTTTGGTTAATCTGGGTGTAATCCATTATGATCCTATCATCCTGTCCATATTTGGTATCATACGGCCAAATATTTTTTCTGGAAGTTCTGGTTTCGGCGATTTTCGAGGCGAGGTTTTCGTTGTCGAGCGGCATCAAGTGACCATCAACTGCCAGGTGGACTCACATCCCAAAGTGGCTGTCATCGCTTCAATCCTCTCCCTTCACCCATTTCTGCTGGCTTGGAGATTCATCGTGGCGATATGTGGCGATTGTTTCAAACAAAGTTATACCCCAATGTTTCTACAGTATATCATTCTATGTCTAATTCTAAACCAGAAAAAAAAACACACAGTTCCCAGCAGGCTCTTTTTTCCACGCTTTTTATGGCACCAAAGCCAAAGCTAAAGGTCGTGAGAGTATCTGCACTGGGCATGTGGACACACCTTTCCAGCTTTCAAGTACCTCAGCACAGTGCGATCATTGCTGCTTGGGGCCGGAAACCCTCCTCCAAACCGGTTTCCCATAGTAATTTAACATGCATAATGTGGTAAACCCGATAATTAATAAACACCTACCATTTGGGGGTGATGTTTACCACCTATGGTAATATTGGGGATGGTTTATGGCATTGGCTTTACCATATCTGAAGCTTGGGATTTTCGCGGGCCGTAATAAGCCGTGAGCGAGGTGAATGGAATCATCAAGGGAGCCTTGCGACATGACAAAGGGAAAAGGCAGATCGGATGAATTTAAACTTGTGATATCATGTTCTATCCTTGAAATCAATTTATTGCGCCCTTTATATAGCACTAAACACAAATCAGTATCGTTTCCAACCATTCAATCTTAAAACTTAAAACATACATGCTGGACGGCTGGAACCCGTCAAGACTTCAAGAATGGATTTGAAAGATTGCCTTGCGACTTGAAAACGGCCAAGTGTCAGCTCCGCCCAACTTCCTGTGAGCCAACCCTCCATCATGAATCAACCGAACGTGAACTCTTAGGCCAGGTATTGATTGATTCTTTCCTGGCCTAATATGGACATCATCATGTACGAGGCGACTTGTCACCCCATGTCACCCGACAATTTGGCGTCAACTTTTATAGCTTCTTACCCATAGGATCCATGTCTGGTATATATGCTAACATGACTGGGGTATATTGATGGGATCCATGTTACCATATATAGCAGCACCATGGATCCTATGGGTATTGAACAGAACCCCCATTTTCGATGATTTTCCCATGAGACCATCCAAATTTCTATCCATTTAGGAGGGATGGCGCCAGGGATTTCCCAGAGCCACATGCATGGCGTGGACTTCACCATGGGCGCGGCTTTCTCCTTCCTGGGAAAAATGTGGCAGGTCGCCCACGGAAAGCACCCGAAAGGTGGATGATTCATCACACTTAATAACCCATGGAGCTAGCTGAGAGTCCCCAAGAACATTTAGTGACAATCAAATTATATACCATCTGGTTATTTAACATAGCCATGGAAAATCACAATTTTTAATAGGTAAACCATCTATAAATGGGGTAATTTTCCATGGCTATGTTAAATAACCAGAGGGTAACCCCTTAGGAGTCCCATGTTGAAACCAGGGCAACTGGTTGATACGCCGGTGAACCACCAATCCGGAGAATGTGAAACCTGGGATCATCATGTCATAAAATGCCCGAAGTAACCATTAATTATATATGGCGTAGACGTTTGAGGCCCTGACACTTGGCACAACATGGAACCGATTAAATTATCATTATTCCTAGTTTCAAAGACATTAGGTTGCAGTGATTGTCATCATAGTTTACGCTGGTCTTCCACCCTGGAAGGGTCCGTTAATGATTTGGGCCCTTGCGGAATTCTACAATTTTCGAACCTGATCATATGACTTCTACATCTATATACTTTCACACAAACACGCAGCTCAACTGGCCAGGATTTCATAAATTCAAATATGACTTCTAGACATTTACCCTCTGGTAATTTAACATAGCTATAGAAAATCACCATTCATAGTGAATTTTCCCATGAACAATTGTGATTTCCCATAGTTATGTTAGATAGTTTACCAGAGGGTAGCTACATTAGCGTTTGAAACCTTGTCGATGTGTCTCTCTACGTTTGATCTCTGAATTTGGTCAACTGAGACATGACTGGTTCAAGTGACTTCAGCGAGCCAAGGCGAGCCAAGGCACTTTGCAACGTTTTTCTTCCTCGTCAGCGTGGCGTGGTTTTCAACTCTGATAATTATACAACTCACTTGGGATCATCCCAAATGGTTTCAAGGATGTTCAAAAGGAAAAACAATGGATGAACATCTTTGAAACCATTTGGGATGATATACAGTAATATATATATATATATATATGTGTGTGTAATATGCATTAATTGTAATGGTTATATATATACATATACATTGAACCCACCAACCAAATTATATCATATTAGCATCTTGCGGCATCTTGCAGCAGGATTAGCGTTGCATTCAGAAACCCCACGATTGCAGTTCATCCAAGACTTGTGGCAGTTTCTTCCGAATGGAATACGGGGCGTTTCTGGCCATGTCGCCACCATCACCACCACAAGATGCAAAAAAATAAAAACGAGCACAGGACAGGCAATTTCGGGATCCCCCGTGGTGACCATCACTTCGTGTCGCAGTGCTTGTCCCAGGCACTTCGTCAAGGAATGCTCCTTGATGTTCCTCAGGGGAAGAGCGGTGCTTTTGGCGGAGACCCATTGGGGTTACCAACTGAATGTCCTGGTCCTAAGTCCTAAGTACTGTGTGAATGAATCTCCTCACTCTGACAGTATGTTGCATGTTCTATACATCTAGGATATTAAAAAAAAAAAACAAATCTTAGATACCACATTTTTTCAGCTACCGGCTGGACATGTAGAGCCACATGAAAAACTCATCCCCCTATCTGTTTTCTTTATGGCTTCCCTTGTATGTCCTTGGTCTTGGCCAAGTCTCTTGAGTTTCAACTTCAACTTTTCTTTGGAAGTCATCGGGCGCCCCAGATCTTTCTGCTGCCTCTCCTGGTCGAATCGAGGGAAGGATGCTCAAGGCTGGATATGTGTCCCCTTGAGAAATTCTGAGAACTTCTAAAATGGTCATAAAAAGATCCCTCAAGGTTTGGCAAAACATAATCCTTTTAATGTTCCCCTTGTTCCGAACCAGGGTTTTGTCAGTCTTCATTTCAGGCTTTTTCCATCTCGAAATCTGTGCCCCTTGTGCGTGAAAAGCCATTTTTTATGGGTCACAATATGGGAAAGCACTCAGCCAAACAAAATGGTTACATCTTTTACATGCTATATATGTTTATATATATATATATATATACCATCTGGTTATTTAACATAGCCATGGAAAATCCCCGTTTTTTATAGGTAAACCACCTATAAACGGGCAATTTTCCATGCTTATGTTAAATAACCAAAGGGTATATGGAGGTTTCCTGACACGGGATCCAATTTCATAGGATTTTCCATGAAATAAACCATTCATTTTAGGGATCCCCCATTTATGGAAACGCTCATATATGTATATTCACATTTCTGTATGCATATTATAAACCTTTATAAACCATCCAAGTGTTGGGGTAAAAGAATCGACCAGAACCAGTTGCTGCCAGTCCTTTCTTTTCTCCTTCCGTTCCTCTTTCCTTGGGCCCGTGGGGAAAAGACTGGGCGCTTTCGGCTCCCTGGTGCAACTCTATGATCTCTATGCACTGGACATCGTCTTCATGATTATTATGATCATAATCATTAAAAAAACATCATCATCATCATCAGTTGTTCTTATGGTTGTAAGTTGTACTTGTTGTGTGCATTCATAGTGTCATCCTTGTTTCCATCATCTGTGTTATTTATCATCAACTATCATCAATCAACCATTCTCCGCTTACCACACTGTAACGGAACATGTTCGTAGATCCCAATTGGACATATCCCCGAAACATGGATTAGATATTTATTGTATATGGTGAATATTCCCCAATATTATGGTTAATCAAGAATTATATGGTTAATATCTAATATCCCTAATATCTAATGGTTATTTTTATTATAAATAAAGGGTTCATAGTCCCCAATATTGGTTGATTTTTAGGGGTTAAAGAGTCTATTATATATACTGAAGCCATCCCAACCTTCCGTGATTGCCTTCCCTATCCATTTCCCAGGGGTTCTTTTAACCCCCGGCACAGAAGATCAAAACTTACAAGGTCCCAAACCCCAACATATCCGCAACCATGAGCAATTTATATTATACCGATAAAAAATTGTATACATATATATATATATTTACATGTAAATCTGAATCTGAAGTCTGAACTTTCTCCTACTACAAAGGTGTTCTCCACCATGTGGTTGGGAAAATGGATAGCCATAGCTCCCAACAGCTCCCCACAGATCCAAGCAGCTTCTTCGCCTTGACGCGACTGTCTGAAGGCGAATGATCAATAAACCGTCCCCAAGAAATCTTGCAGGAACCAATTTGACAAAATGCCCAAAGGCCTTATGGTGTAAAAACATGGCTTTTTTTCTAGGTGAGTTCTCTGTGTTGGACCCATTCTCTAAGATCTTGGCTTCCCTAAAGCCAAACTGCTCTGGAGCGAAGGCATGGCCATTCCTGAAAGATTCACTGGATCTAGAGGTTTATAGCGCCCCAAAAAAAAAGATACATGCATGGAAAAGTAAAATCCTACATCATGCTACTAAAATGATGATAATCTATTCTATCCTATTGGGGTTTACTATGTATCCTAGAAAATTCCACAAAACCAATCCTCACACGGGATGTAGAACATGACGCCACCAACTAGTCATAACTTAATTTAACTTAATCATGATCGAGTCTGAAACCTTTGAACACTCATAATCATGGGCACTCATTGTGTTTCCATCCAAATACTATGAATCATATTCATAAATATGGATTAATATGGTATAGTTCTATGCCAATTTGCTTGGTTCATAATCCCATCACCCTAATATTAAACACCCCATAAATGGTCCCAATTATGTGGAAATGTCCTACTAAACCATGGTTTCCAAGGGGGGTTGGCCCCATCAGTGGCAGTCCCACGATCGTGACACCAGTCCCGGTGCCGAGTGGCGATGATGTCTTTCAGCGTCTTCCTTTTCTTTCCCTCACCGGGCATCCGTGGGGTTTACATGGGCTACTGGGCCGGCGGAAGAAAAGTATAGCAGCCACCCCAAAAAGCGGAGGCAAACTATGGAATCACCGTTGTCTTTCAAATAGTTTTTTCAAAGAATATCTATATATCCCATAAGCCATAGGATCCATGGTGCTGGTATATATGCTAACCTTGGGGGTATATTGATGGGATCCATGTTACCATATATAGCAGCACCATGGATCCTATGGGTATAGATATAAATTAGCACCAGCTTTTCACGACTTCCTGCAATCCGAAGACCTTGCAAGACCTTGCCACAGCTGAGAATTCTTTGCCTCCTGCTTCTCTTCCTCTTCAGCATCCTTCAGCATCTGTTCGATCTTCGCCATGTTTTTCCTTGGGTTTGCAACTGTAAACAAATCATGCGATTCTAACAGAATGTCCCGTGTTTGTTGGTTAATTTGCTTAGGATTCTCATTTTGGCTGTAGAATGCTGTAGACCTTCAATTCTCTCCCTGATCAAACCTGAAAAACTCTCTATCAGGACAATGTCTACGAATGCCATTTTTCCATGAGCTACCTCCATTAAATCCCCTATTTTAGGTCATGAACATCTTGTTTTTTAAGCATCTCCATGCCTTGGACCACCAGAAGAACCGTCCAAAGAGCTCGGTAGGCACATACTCCGCAGGGCTATCCTCTTCGTCTTGGACCTCCACGGGCTTCTTCTTCCTGGAGCTGAGATTGTCTTGGCAAACATGGCTCGCCCCAAAAAGGATAGAACAGTGAAATGCGAATCTAAATTGGTGATGAATTACTTGTCCATTTTTTTAACTTTATATAATACCATATCACACAATCTAGATATAGCTATAGATTAACATTGGCATGGCGCGTTGTCAATCCAACAGCTTTTCTGTAAGAACAACATCCATTCATGGCCTCAACATAGCTGTGGAAAATCATTGTTTTTATAGGCAATCATCCATAAATGGGCCATCTCTACCATAGAGTTACCATATATGTTATGGATGATGTACCATAGCTAGAAATTAAAGATTATCTAAATCAACCATTGGCTTCGATGATTTCCCCAGCGATCTAAACCTCCATTTACTTCATAGATTTCCCAGCTTGCCACGTTTGATGACACCAGAGTGTACCAGCAAAACCCCAGCCTCAACATCTTTTTGCCTTTGGCCTTCCTAGGTGTGCTTTGTTTTGCGGAAAAATGTGACGTTGGCTTCTGCTTGGATGTGTCCAAACTGGGCGAAAAAAAAAAGGGTTTGAGGGAAAAACAAACACCTCTGGGACATCTGGGAAACTTTAAATGAATCAAGTGTAACAGAAATCAAAACAATTTGAGCTGCTCTGTACCCCTAAACAAAATCTGTTTAGGGTGATAAATATCACCATCAATATCGGGAACACACAGATTTTCTCCACAAATACACTCAGACCGGGTCCGGAGTCTACGCGAATCGTTTCCAAACTCAGGCACACAGCACAAAATAAGTTAGTTATAGTTAGTTTATAAACTCAGACTCATTAATGTCAGACCTGGATTAATAAATTCTAGGTTGTTTAATTAGGGATGGGGGTACCATTAAAGTATCAAATTATGCATATTTGGAGAGTACCCCCTTATTCTCTCTCTCCAAACACTGTTTTATTTGTCCGGGGTTAGCACTACACACAATTTGATCACCTATAAACCCTAGTTAGCCGTTATAAATCAACCCCGACTCTGGTATAGCAAAAGCTTCAGTTTTACTAAATTTGTTTGTGGCTCGAAGCCATCCCAAAAATAGATGCCCGTCATCCCAACCAGTTACCCCAAGTGTAGTTGCAACACAATAAATCTAGGGGGTTCTTAAAAAGAGGGATCCCAAAGTCACCATGGTTGTTGCAACACAAAGTCATGGTCATCCATGACTTGGATGATTTGGGGTGCCCCCATGGCTTTGAAAGCCTCCACATAGATAGTTTCATAGATCATAATCATAGATATCAGATTATACAAATAGACTGTCATAGATTATCATCATTGTGGATTATCATAGTGGACTATGGGACGATGACACACAACAATCCAAAGTTGGACTATACATCCCAGTTGTTCATCCATTAACTATATATATATATAT